>VFQQ010000069.1_pt1 | contig 269929 bp, 184 predicted proteins | sample 3512341 | NCBI WGS metagenome assembly VFQQ01 (sample SAMN10412373, study PRJNA504923) | tailings metagenome | isolation source: Relicate 2 Philex TSF1 revegetated site | place: Philippines: Tuba, Benguet | collected 2017-08-29 | reverse complement strand
GGCAGCGGCAGCAGCGCATTCAGGCTGCGACCGTCACGAATCCGTCGCATTTGCATCACCATCGCGAAACCGAGATTCGGTATGAACGGGAATGGATGCGCCGGATCAATGGCGAGCGGCGTCAGCACGGGAAACACATGGGCGAGGAAATAATCCTCCAGCCAGCGGCGCTCGTCATCGGTAAGCTGGTCGGGTTCCAGCACCGCGATGCCGGCCTGATCCAGTTCGCCGCACAGCCGGCGCCAGCAGCCCTGCTGCTTCGCCATCAGGTCGGCGGCATCGTCGTTGATGCGGCTGAGCTGCTGCGCCGGGGTCAGGCCATCCTGGCTCGGCATTTCGATGCCGGCCTTGACCTGGCCATGCAGGCCGGCGACGCGCACCATGAAGAATTCGTCCAGGTTGTTGGCCGAAATCGACAGGAAACGCAGCCGCTCCAGCAGCGGATAGCGCGGATTGTTGGCCTCTTCCATCACCCGCAGATTGAAGGCGAGCCAGGAAAGTTCACGATTGATATAGCGGTCGCGCGGGCTCACCGCCGTCACGGTTTCCGGCGGGGTATATTCGGGCTGTACCAGGCCGCTCGGGGCCAGCTTTTCCAGCGCTGCTTGCATGTTCAACGGCATGTCGGAGTGTCCTGCCTTGTCCGACCGGCCCCAGGGCGATATGCCAGGGCCTGGTTCGGGTATAGGTGTAACGGCGGAATATGTCAAAGCGGCGACAACGGGCGCCGGAATTTCGGTAAATAGTGTTGGAGGTCAGTATGTTGCGTTTGTGGCTGTTGCGGCATGCCAAATCGGCCTGGGACGATCCGGCGCTGGATGACTTTGCCCGTGGCCTGGCGCCGCGTGGCCGCAAGGCCTGCCGCCGCCTGGCCCGCCACCTGGCCGAACGCGCCGTGCGGCCCGATCTGGTGCTATGCTCGCCGGCCACCCGCACCCGCGACACCTGGACCCGCATCGCCAAGCGGATCGGGCCGGAGATCGAGACCCGCTTCGATCAGGGCCTCTATCTGGCCGAGGCCAATGCCCTGCTGGCCACCATCCGGGCGGCCCCGACCGGTTGCCGCGAATTGCTGCTGGTCGGCCACAATCCCGGCCTGGAAGACCTGGCCGAGCGGCTGGCCGGCTCGGCAGCGGGCGAGGCACTGGAACGGCTGCGCATCAAATATCCCACCGGGGCGCTGGCCGAACTCAGCTTTCCGGTGCAGCGCTGGGCCGAGATCGGCGCCAAAACCGGCTTCCTGGCCAGTTTCGTCACCCCGGCAATGCTGGAAGCCGACACCGATTAGCGCGTATCCTGCCGCTGACCGGAAACAGGCGGCAGGCATGGCGGAGATCGTCAATCTGAACAAGGCGCGCAAGGCCAAGGCGCGGCAGCAGCACCAGGTGACGGCCGCCGCCAACCGCATCGCCTTCGGCCGCAGCAAGGCCGAGCGCGATGCCGCGCGCCAAGAAGCCGAACGCGCCCGGCGTGAGGTTGACGGCAAGAAACTCGACGACAATACGTCTGACACTCAGGTCTAAAAGTTACTGCCGCTGCAAGGTGATCGGCGTGCTGGCGCCATTTTTAAGGGTGAACTGCCCCGCCAGGGTATTGTCATCGACGCGCTTGAGTGTGACACGCGAAGCGGCTTGCGTGACAATGTCAACGGTATCACCGGCCAAGGTCACGCTCACCGGCCCGGTGCGCCCAACCCCAAGTCCCCAACGGCCCGAAACCGTGCCATCTGCCGCCACATTATTGATTTCCAGAGCACGCACGGGATTCTTGTTATCGGGGAAACTGCCGGCCCAGGCGCCTACCAACCAATGTTGCGGCCCCGACGACGTTGGCTCGGGTTGGGTCAGTTGCTGCAATGTAACGCGGGTGAATGAACGGGCCAGGTAGGTTTCACTGTAGCGCAGCGAGCTGTAAATTGCCGTACCTGCCTTCAGATCGAGGTGGAGTTGATAATCACCTCGCAGGCCATAGCTGCTGAGCAGCGTGAGGTTGCCATCCGGAAGCAGGGTGACGCGGCTTTCCTGGTCGCCGCGCCAGTCGTAATACTCCTTGAATGGCGCCCCGGATTCGCGGGCGGGCGCGACCACGTACCGCGCCAATCCGGAGCAATTCCGGTCCAGGCTCGTCAATTGCAGCATTGCCAGGCGCGTATAGACCTTTTGGCCATCCGACTGTTGTGTCGGCAACAACCAGAACCAGCCGAAATGCGCATCGCCTGCTAATTGCCGGCACCAATCTGGCGCCTCATCAAGTTGCACCTTGGCCGGCCATTGGTAACGGCCATTCCCTGCACTACGCTGATAGCGGATGCCGTCTATGATCACACGCTCCGCCACTTCTTCCGTCATTGTGTCAGGCTGCGCCAATGCCGGGCTGACCGCGATACCGAGCAGGATGCTTATCACGAACCGAATGCCGCGCATGCCCTCTCCATATCAATGCCTAATATCGCGTCATTATAGCATAAAACAAACAAACACAGCCTGAAATGATCAAACTGATTTCCATGCCCGCCAACCCCAAGCTGGCCGCCGCGCTCTGGGTGCTGGGGGCCTCCTTTGCCTTCTCGCTGCTTTATGCCTCGGGCAAGCTCAGCGGTGGCCTGCTGCCGGCGTTGCAGATCGTCTGGATCCGCTATTTCAGCGGCACACTGACGGTGACCGGGCTGGCAGCAATGCGGCGCGTGCCGCTGCGCCAGTTGCTCGATACCCGGCGACGCAGCCTGCATGTGCTGCGTGCCTGCTGCGGCGTGCTTGGCGGCGGCTGCTCGATCTATGGCGCCACCCATATGCCGCTGGCCGATGCCGCCGCCCTGGCCCTGTTGCAAGGCGTGTTCGTGATGGCGCTGGCAGTGCTGCTACTGGGGGAGCGGCTGCGTCCGATGCAGGTGGTGGCGGCCCTGCTTTGCCTGGTCGGTGCCTTTGTGATCGTGCGCGGCGGCCAGCAGGGCTTCGCTATCGGCCTCGACAGCCTGGCGCCCTTCGCCATGATCTTGGGCGCCTTCCTCACCGCCAGCGAGATCGTGCTGATCAAGGTGCTGGCGCGCAACGAGGGCATGCTGTCGATGCTGCTGCATGTCAACGGCATCGCCGTGCTGCTGTTTGCTTTGCCGGTATTGTGGCTGTGGCAGGCGGCGCCCTGGCCATTGCTGGCGGCACTCTGCCTGCTCGGGCCGATGGCGATTTTGGGCCAGATGTGCAATGTGCGCGCCTATCGCCTGGCCGATGCCGCCTTCCTGGCGCCATTCGGCTATAGCTCGGTGGCCTTCTCGGCGCTGATCGGCTGGGTGGCCTTCGGCGACCTGCCCGGCCTCGCCACCTGGGCCGGCACGGCACTGATCGTGGCCGGCGGCCTGGCACTGATCCGGCGCGGTTAGCCCTCGCCCTCATCGATCATCTTACGCACCAGCGCCACCGTCACCGCGCGCTGCTCGGCCAGGGCAGCGGCATCCAGCCGCGCCACCCAATGCCGCGCGGCGTGGAACGAGCGTTCGATCCGCGGCAGCAGATAGGCGATCACGCCCTGCCCGACCAGCAATTGCCGGTCTGCGAACAGCTTGACCAGCACGGCGCCCAGCAGCGCGTCATCCGGCTCGGCAAGCGCCGCCAGCGGCATCGCCTTGAGCCGCGAAGCCAGGTCGGGCAGCGTCACACCCCAGGCTGCCGGCGGCGATGCGGCCAGCAGCAGCAGGCCATGGCCGCGCTCGCGCATCAGGTTGATCAGGTGAAACAACGCCACCGGATCGGCCACCGCATCGGCCTGATCCAGCACCAGCGGCCCCTGCGCCAGGGCATCGATGGCCGCCACCTGCACCGCTTCCGGGGCGGCAAACTGCGCGCCATTGGCGGCAGCCCAGATATGACCCAGATGGGTCTTGCCGCTGCCCGGCGGGCCATGCAGCACCAAGGCCGGATTGGGCCAGTCCGGCCAGCGGTCGATCCAGGCCAGGGCGGTTTCGTTGCCGGGCGCGACCAGGAAATCCTCGCGCGCCCAGGAAACCGGCAGCGCCAAGCCAAGGGTCAATTGCGGATTATTCATAAAACCAGGGTCCAGACTCAGGCCGGATTGTCACTCGGCGGCTCGCCGCCATGATACAGTACACTCTGCCGGTAACGGTCGAGCGCAAAGCGGGTCAGCACGCCGATCACGGCGCAGACCGGCACGGCGATCAGCATGCCGACAAAACCGAACAATGCACCACCGGCAAACAGGCCGAACATCACCCAGACCGGATGCAGCCCGACCCGATCGCCCACCAGTTTGGGGGTGAGGAAATTGCCTTCGATGAACTGACCGATGCCGAACACCAGTGCCACCACGCCGATCCACACCCAATCGGGCGAGAACTGCACCAAAGCCACGCCCATCGAAACGACGAAGCCGAGAATGGTGCCGACATAGGGGATGAACGAGATCATGCCGGCGCCAAGGCCTATCACCAGGCCAAAATCCAGTCCGACCAGCGACAGGCCAAGGCCGTAGAAACTACCCAAGGCGAGGCAAACCATCATCTGGCCGCGCACAAAACCAGCCAGCACGCCATCGATCTTGCGCGCCTGCTCGCGGATCGCCTCGGCCTGGCGACGCGGCAGGTTGTTGTCCACCGTGGCGATCATCTGATCCCAGTCACGCAGCAGATAGAAGGACACCACCGGCGTCACCACCAGCAGCGACACAAGGCTGAGCACCACCTGGCCGCCGCCGACCAAGCCGCCGATCAGCTTGCCCAGCACACCCGCCGCTTCGCCGGCATGCTGGCTCAGCGCCGCCTTGAGGTCGATGCGCAGCGGAATGCCAAGATCGCGCGCCAGATCCATCAGATTGGGCAGCAGGTTCTCGCGAAAACTTTCGACATAGCCCGGCAGGCGGCCGACAAAGCCGGTCAACTGCGAAATCAGTACCGGCACCAGCAGCAGCACCAGCAGCAACGCCACCAGGAAGAACACGCCGGTGATCAGCGTGGTCGCCACGGTGCGGCTCATGCCGCGCAGCACCAGCCGGTCGGCCAGCGGATCGAGCAGATAAGCCACCGCCATGGCGGCAACGAAAGGCAGCAGCACCGAACTCAGCGCCATCAGCGCAAGGCCGAACAGGATGACGATGAAGCTCCAGATCGCGATATGCTGCTGGCGGGTCATGCCTGCCTCACCGCCGCGGCGCCGGTTTGAGCGCCAATTCCCAGAAGCCTTCGCGCTGGCGCAAATCGATCTCCTTCTGCGCCAGGGCAATGGCAAGCTGCGCCGGCTCGCCATAAAAATCGAGCAGGATTTGCGCATCGCGATGGCTCAGGCGCAGGATTTCGCTGCGCCGGATCGCCGGCACTTCGGCCAGCCGGTCGCGCAGCTTGATCCAGTCGGCCAGCGAGGTGAAACCAGCCGCTGCGCTGATCTGGCCCGGGCGATCCAGATCGAGCCGGGTGGCGCGTTTCCAGCGGCTTTCGATGCGCCGCGCCAGTTCGGTGGCGGCGGTGGCCAGGGCCTCATCCGGGGTGGCGCCGTTGACGATGAACGGCAGGATATGGTCCGGACTGGTATCCGATGGCGGATAGAAAGGCAGCACTTCCACCCGGGCGCCGCCATCCTGGCCGCTCAGGCTGGCTGCCACCAGCAAAGCGCTGCCGGCCTGCCGGGCTTGAGCCAGCGACTGCATCCGCCCCGGATCGTTGAGCAGGCGATCCAGCGGCGCGGCGTCCGGCGCGCTGGATGCCTCGGCCAGCAGCAACGGCACCAGACCATCGCTCTCGGTGCGGCGGCGCAAGGCCTCGCGCCACGGATTATCGGCTTCCCAGAGCCGCGCCCCCTCCGCCGTCTGCCATACCGGCAGCAGCAGCAAGGGCCGGCTCAACACCTCGGCATAGCTCAGCTTCTGGGCCTGCAACACCGCCCGCACCGCATCCGGCCGGAACCGCACCGTGATACGGCCAAGATAGCGCGTCGCCGAGGTGCGCTCCTCGTCGATCTCAAAACCGGCAATCGTGTCGTTGAGCAGGTTTTCGCTCGGCTGCGGCAGGCGCGAATGATCCTCCGGCAGGGTCAGGCGGCGCAGCAACTGGCTGAAGGCGCGGCGCTGACCATCCTGCAAGGCAATCGGCCGCGCGGCAGCGGCGCTCTGAGCGCTGGCATCCACAGCCACGCCGCTGATCACAAAAACCTGGGCGGGGCTGCGGCTGGCCGGAGCCTGGCCCATGGTCTGCCCCTGGGTCTGCCCCTGGGCATAGGCCGGCGGGCTGCCTGGCCCGCCCATGGCAAGCAGCAGCCCCAGGAACAAGGCAAAAGTCATCGGGGCAGTCGCGGCGCGCTGGGGCATTGCAAATAGGACCGGAATGGATATGGTGGCGCCGTCAAATCTAGCCGATACGTGAGGGCGCCATCAACACGTCGCCGCTTTATAAAGCCGCTGGTGTCGATATCGATGCCGGCGAGGCTCTCGTCGATGCGATCAAGCCGCTCGCCGCCTCCACCCGCCGCACGGGTGCCGATGCGTCGCTGGGCGGTTTTGGCGCGTTGTTTGATCTCAAGGCGGCCGGTTTCCAGGACCCGATCCTGGTTTCCTCCACCGATGGCGTCGGCACCAAGCTGAAAATCGCCATCGAGACCGGGCGCCATGATGGCGTCGGCATCGATCTGGTGGCAATGGTGGTGAATGACATCCTGGTGCAGGGTGCCGAGCCGCTGTTTTTCCTGGATTACTACGCCACCGGCAAGCTGGAAGTGGACGTGGCCCGCCGGGTGGTGGCTGGCATCGCCGAAGGTTGCCGCCAGGCCGGCTGCGCCCTGATTGGCGGCGAAACCGCTGAAATGCCCGGCATGTATGCCGCCAAGGATTACGATCTGGCCGGCTTTGCCGTCGGCGCCGCCGAACGCGGCCGGCTGCTGCCGCAGGATGTGGCGCCCGGCGATGTACTGCTTGGCCTCGCCTCGTCCGGCGTGCATTCCAACGGTTTTTCGCTGGTGCGCAAGGTGATCCGCGATAACGGCCTGGATTTCGAAAGCCCGGCGCCGTTTGCACCGGCCCAGGCTTTGGCCGATATCCTGATGGTGCCGACCCGCATCTATATCAAAAGCTGCCTGCCGCTGGTGCGCAGCGGCCGGATCAAGGCCATGGCGCATATCACCGGCGGCGGCCTGAGCGAGAATATCCCGCGTGTGCTGCCCGATGGCAGCAAGGCGGTGGTGGATGCCAAGGGCTGGGCGTTGCCGCCGATCTTCAAGTGGCTCAAGGCCGCCGGCAAGGTCAGCGACGCGGAAATGGCGCGCGCCTTCAATTGCGGCATCGGCCTGGTGCTGGCGGTGAGTGCCGCCGAGGCCGAGGCGGCGATGGCCGAATTGCAGGCGGCGGGCGAAACCGTGTTCCGCATCGGCGAGATCGCCGCCCTGGATGACGCGACAGCCGAACCCTGCACCGAAATGACCAACATGGCGGAAGCCTGGAATTGAGCCCGGCGACGGCCAAGCCTGTCGCGATCCTGATATCCGGGCGTGGCAGCAACATGGCGGCGCTGATCGAGGCTGCCGCTGCCTTGGATTTTCCCGCCCGCATCGCCGTGGTGATCGCCAATCGTGCTGATGCCGAAGGCCTCGCCTTTGCTCAGAAGCATGGCATCGCCACCGAAGTGATCCCGAGCAAGGGCAAGGAACGCGCCGCCTTCGATGCCGAACTGGATGCCGCCCTGCGGCGTCATGGTGTCGAGATCGTCTGCCTGGCCGGCTTCATGCGCCTGCTCACCAGCGGCTTTGTCGAAAGCTGGCGCGGCCGCCTGCTGAATATCCACCCTTCGCTACTGCCTGCCTTCAAAGGCACCCAGGTGCATGAACGGGTGCTGGAAAGCGGCGCCCGCATCACCGGCTGCACGGTGCATTTTGTGGTGCCGGAAATGGATGAAGGCCCGATCATCCTGCAAGCCGCCATCGCCGTACCCGATGATGCCACGCCGCAAAGCCTGGCCGAACTGGTGCTGGCCGAGGAACACAAACTCTATCCGCAAGCGCTGGGGCTGCTGGCGGAAGGCCGGCTGCGGGTGGATGGCAACCGGGTCAGGATGGTGGGGTAAAAAGGCAGCGCGTCATTCCAGCAAAGAACGCCGCTGAACCGTGGCGAATGACGAGTGTGCCGGTGCTGGCCGAGACATACCGGGCGAATCCAAAGGCGACACCTTCAAACACCAGCAGCATTTTCACGACCAAAAAAACGTGCTTGTTTTTCCATGAGAACAAAAATAGAATTTGATATATTGTTTGAGCTATCATCCGACCATGCTGGTACCGCCCCGAATGGAAGATCCAACCCTTTGATAAATTTGTAGGATTTCAAGCGTGATGTTGCCTTTCTTGACACAGGACCGTGCAATGAACCAGATCATGTTGACGGACGATATACGAACCGAGGCCAACGCCAAGCTCGACCCGAAACGCAAGGGCGAATTGGGTCAATTCATGACCTCTGACCGGATCGCCAAGTTCATGATCGAACTGTTCAGCCAGACCAGCAGCAAGGCAACATTATTGGACGCCGGCGCAGGGATTGGCTCATTGACAATTGCCGCGGCGCAACGACTGAATATTGCCAAGGCGGAAGCATGGGAAATAGACCCCATTCTGCTTGGATACTTAGAGAATAATCTAAAAAACCTGAATATTGATTATGAAATTCACGCAGCCGATTTCATAGAGAATGCTGTGAACATGCTGCAATTCCGGCATGGCCCGCGCTTTACACATGCAATTTTGAATCCACCGTATAAAAAGATCGCCAGCAACTCAAAGCATCGCAGCCTGTTGCGACAAGTGGGCATTGAGACGGTCAATCTTTACACAGCTTTTTTAGCATTGACGATTTTACTAATGCGTTCCGATGGCGAGATTGTCATCATCATCCCGCGTTCGTTCTGCAATGGCCCTTACTACAAGCCATTTCGTGAATTCATGCTCAACAAATGTTCCCTTGAGCACATCCATATCTTTGAAGCGCGCAACAAGGCTTTCAAAGACGACGATGTTTTACAGGAAAATGTCATCCTGAAGCTGACGCGCGCAAAGCAGCAGGAAAGTGTTGTTATATCCAGGTCACAGGACTCAATTTTCGCCGACTATGCTTACAAAGTTGTCCGGTTCGATTCTGTTGTTAAGCCAAGTGACCCAGAAAAATTTATTCACATACCGGTAAGCGACACAGAGATTCCGGACCAACTCTTTGCAACACGTTTGACAGAATTAGGCGTTCAGGTTTCGACTGGCCCGGTGGTGGATTTCAGGCTCAGACCTTACTTTGCCTCTGAGCATGACAAGAATACCGGGCGCGACAAGAATATTGCCCCCCTGCTCTACGGGCATCACTTCACGAGTAATGGCTTTCAGCATCCCGTATCGCACAAGAAGCCCAACTTCCTGCGCCGCTGCAGCGAGGTTGATAAATGGCTGCTGCCGAATGGCTGGTATGTTTTAGTAAAACGCTTCTCCGCCAAGGAAGAAAGACGGCGCGTTGTGGCTCACGTCTATAATCCAGCATTTACAGATGCAACAATGATTGGAATTGAGAATCATTGGAATGTATTCCATGTCGCCAAGTCTGGCCTGAATCCTACTTTAGCCAATGGACTGGCCTGCTTTCTCAACTCAACAATTCTGGACCAACACTTTCGGGTTTTCTCAGGACATACGCAGGTAAATGCAACCGATCTGAGAAATATGAAATACCCTAGCCTGGCAACCATACTGCTGCTTGGCAAGCAATATGTCGCCAACATGGAACAGGAAGAAATAGATCACCTAGTTGCTGAGGCCGTATGACGATTGGTCAAGAGAAAATCAATGCGGCATTGCAGGTCATCATTGATCTTGGCTTGCCAAAAGCACAGCAAAACCAACGATCCGCGCTTTCTTTGCTGGCACTGCTTGACCTCTCGCCATTGCGCTCTTGGGCGCAAGCCGGCTCGCCGCTTATTGGCATCACACCAATGATGGATTGGGTGCGCAACAATTACCAAGCCGCCTATGCACCCAATACGCGGGAGAATTTCCGCCGCCAGACCATGCACCAATTCGTTGCGGCCGGCATAGCCCTGTATAACCCTGACAAGCCGGATCGCCCGGTCAATAGCCCCGCTGCCGTTTACCAGATTGAGCCGAATCTTTTGGCTATCCTGAAAACTTTCGGCAGCCATGACTATCAGGAACGGCTGGAGCGCTACTTGCTTGACCGTCCAAATTTGATTGCCAAATATGCCCGCGCCAGGGAAATGAGTCTGATCCCGGTGCGACTGCGCGACGGCCAGAATATCCGCCTCTCTGTCGGCGACCATTCCGAATTGATTAAAGCCATCGTTGAAGAATTCGGCCCGCGCTATGCGCCTGGCGCAAACTTGGTCTATGCGGGCGATACCGGAGACAAATTCGGCTATTTCGATCAGGCGATGCTGGCATCTTTAGGCGTCAAACTCGATAGCCACGGCAAAATGCCAGATGTTGTGTTGTATCTACCTCAGCGGAACTGGCTGCTACTCGTCGAAGCCGTGACCAGCCACGGCCCCGTGGACGGTAAACGCCGTGGCGAACTCGCGAAACTGTTTGAGGACAGTAAAGCTGGCCTAGTCTATGTCTCGGCTTTCCCCAATCGCCGGACCTTCACGAAATATCTTGCAGCCATCGCATGGGAAACCGAGGTTTGGATCGCCGATGCCCCCACCCACCTGATCCATTTCAACGGCGATCGGTTTTTGGGGCCGCATGATTGAGAATCATTATTGATTTGATGTTTTCCAGCCAATTCGTACGCTATATGTTCAACAGAACTGCCGCATTATTCCGCTCTACATGGTCAATGTGCCGCACGTATTTGAACGCTGACAAATACCGGCGAATGTCCGCGAACATTGGAGAGCATCCGCGAGCAATAGCGAACACCGGGGAACCGCCCCGCCCCCAAAACGAACATGGCCGGGACAAGCCCGGCCATGCCATAGTCAAAAAGACTGAAAAACTGGCGTTTTAGCCGACCAGTTCCAGGCCCGAGAAGAAATAGGCGATTTCCACGGCAGCGGTTTCCGGGGCGTCCGAGCCATGCACCGAATTGGCTTCGATGCTCTCGGCGAATTCCTTGCGGATGGTGCCTTCAGCGGCATTGGCCGGGTTGGTGGCGCCCATCACTTCGCGATACTTGGCAATCGCGCCCTCGCCTTCCAGCACCTGCACCACCACCGGGCCGGAGATCATGAAGCCGACCAGATCGTTGAAGAACGGACGCGCCTTGTGTACGCCATAGAAGGTTTCGGCCTGGGCCTGGCTGAGCTGGATGCGCTTCTGCGCCACGATGCGGAGGCCGGCGGCCTCGATCTTGGCATTGATCGCGCCAGTCAGGTTGCGGCGGGTGGCATCCGGCTTGATGATGGAAAAAGTGCGCTCGATGGCCATGGTGCTGGTCCTTGCGTGAATAAGTGGGCCTCCGGGATTGGCCCGGAATACGGTCGCGGCTATATAGAGGCTTCTTTTTCGCCCTGCAACCGTCCATTGTTCCCCAGAAAACACGCCAAATGCTGCTTTTTCGCGATATCACCTGCCGGCTTGCCGGCCGCACCCTGATCGAGGGCGCCTCGGCCACCATTCCGGATGGGCATAAAGTGGGGCTGGTCGGGCGCAACGGCACCGGCAAATCCACTTTGCTGAAAATCATCTGCGGCGAGATCGGGCTGGAAAGCGGCAGCGTGGAAATGGCCGAGCGCACCCGCATCGCCAAGCTGCCGCAGGAGCCACCGGGCGGCGAGCAGACGCCGCTGGATTATGTGCTGGGCGCCGATACCGAGCGCGCCGCCCTGCTGGCCGAAGCGGAGACCGCCACCGATCCCGAGCGCGTGGCACATATCCATAGCCGGCTGGCCGATATCGACGCCCATTCGGCGCCGGCCCGTGCCGCCGTGATCCTGGCCGGCCTGGGTTTCGACGAGGCGATGCAGAACCGCGCCCTAGATACTTTCTCGGGCGGCTGGCGCATGCGTGTGGCCCTGGCCGCCACCTTGTTCGTGGAGCCGGATCTGCTGCTGCTCGACGAGCCGACCAACCATCTCGACATGGAAGCGGCTCTGTGGCTGGAAGGGTATCTGCGCAGCTATCCGCGTACCTTCCTGCTGGTCAGCCATGACCGGCATTTCCTCAACAACGCCATCGAACATATCCTGCATATCGACCGCGGCAAGCTGGTGCTGTATCGCGGCAATTACGACAGTTTCGAGGCTGAACGGCGCGCCAACATGACGCGGCAGACCGCCATGGCGCAGCGCCAGGATGCGGCGCGCAAACATCTCGAAGCCTTCGTCGCCCGTTTCCGCGCCAAGGCCAGCAAGGCCAGCCAGGCCCAGAGCCGCCTGAAAATGCTGGCCAAGATGGAGCCGATCTCGGCCGCGCTGGAAGACCCGACGGTGATCTTCAAGCTGCCCGAGCCGGATGAACTGGCGCCGCCCATCATCACCCTGGACGGTGTCAGCGTCGGCTACGAGCCGGGCAAGCCGGTGCTGCGCAAGCTCGACCTGCGCATCGACATGGAAGACCGCATCGCCTTCCTCGGCGCCAATGGCAACGGCAAATCGACCCTGGCCAAGATGCTGGCCGGCGAACTCGCCTTGCAGGGCGGCAAACTGTTCAAGGCCGGCAAACTGCGGATCGGCTATTTCGCTCAGGATCAGGAAGATGTGCTCGATCCGGCGCGCACGCCGATCGACCATCTGCAGGATTTGCTGCCCAACCTGCCACCGATGCAGATTCGCGCCCGGCTCGGCGGTTTCGGCCTGACCCAGGCCAAGGCGGAAACCGCCGCCGGCAAACTCTCCGGCGGCGAGCGCGCCCGGCTGCTCTTTGCCATGGTGACGCATCACAAGCCACATCTGCTGATTCTCGACGAGCCGACCAATCATCTGGATATCGACACCCGCGATGCACTGGTGCAGGCGCTGAACGAATTTTCCGGCGCCGTGCTGCTGGTCAGCCATGATCGCCACCTGGCGGAGGCCTGTGTCGACCGTTTCTGGCTGGTGGCGGATAGCAGCGTGACGCCGTTTGACGGCACGCTGGATGACTACGCCAAAATGCTGGCGGATCGCCGCAAGGGCCAGAAGGATGCGGCGCGGGAAGCCGGCGGCGAAGCCCTGAACAAGGCCGACCGCAAGGCCGACCGGCGCAATGCCGCCGAGGCCCGCCGCGCCCTGGCGCCCCTGCGCAAGGCGGTGAAGGATGCCGAAACCCTGCTGGCGAAGCTGAATGCCGAGCGCATGACGCTGGATGCGCAGCTGGCCGACCCGGACACCTACACCAAGCTGTCGCCGGCCAAGGTGGCCGACTTGCAGAAACAGCATGGTGAGGTGCAGAGGCGCATCACCACCCAGGAAGAAGCCTGGATGGCGGCCGAAGCCGCGCTGGAAGAAGCCCAGGCCGCCGATGCGGCGTGAGGCCTACCCCTCCGCCGCCTTGACCCAACCGGTATCGCCCTGCTGCCAGTAGGTCAGTTTGTGGCCGGCGGCCTTGGCAGCCTTCCAGCGTTGCCGGGCTGCCTGCACGGCTTCATCGTCATTGCCATCGAACAGGTCGCAAACACGCTGGAAATCCGCTGAAATTGCGGTGTCGGCGCCATCGACCAGAAACAGCACTTCGGCCTGGTTGGGCCGCTCATCCTGGGCGGTGAGCCAGATCGGCTGGCGCTCGGCATGCCCGTCCAGCTTGCTGCCATGCGGCAGAAAGGCGGCCTTGTCGTAAATCCAGAGTTCGCCACAAAGCGGCTCGACCCGCTCGGCATTGCCGCATTTCACCACGGCCCGCCAGCCGCGCTGCAACGAGCGGCCGAGCAAATCCGGCAATACCTGTTCCAGGCGCCGACGGGTCAGGTGGTAAAACAGCATTTCAGTCATGCAGTCCGGCCTCCTCCATCGTCATTCGCGGGCTTGACCCGCGAATCTCGCCTCAGCCCCGGAACATGACACGCTCGGGTCAAGCCCGAGGGTGGCGCGGTTGTCAGGCCTCGTAATTATCCTGCACCAGGCGGTTGAGCAGGCGCACGCCGAAAGCCGTGGCGCCGCGCGGCACGGTCGGCTTGTCGGCCTTGCTCCAGGCGGTGCCGGCGATATCGAGATGCGCCCAGGGTGTCTTGTTGACAAAACGCTGCAGGAACTGCGCCGCCGTGATCGAGCCGGCGCCGGCACCCGGGCCGGCGATATTCTGCATGTCGGCAATCGGCGAGTTGATCGCCTTGTCATAGGCATCGGAAAGCGGCAGGCGCCAGAGCGCCTCGCCCTCGGCCTTGCCGGCCTTGGCAAGTTGCTCGGAAAGCGTATCATCATTCGAGAACAGGCCGGCATGCTCATGGCCCAGCGCGATGATGATGGCGCCGGTCAGGGTGGCGAGATCGACCATGAATTGCGGCTTGAAACGGTCCTGGCAATACCACAATGCATCGCACAGGATCAGCCGGCCTTCGGCATCGGTATTCAGCACTTCGATGGTCTGGCCGGACATTGAGGTGACGATATCGCCCGGGCGCTGAGCATTGCCATCGGGCATGTTCTCCACCAAAGCCACCACGCCGACCACATTTGCCTTGGCGCGGCGCCCGGCCAGGGCGGCCATGGCGCCGATCACCGCACCGGCGCCGCCCATATCCCACTTCATCTCCTCCATGCCGGCCGATGGCTTGATCGAGATGCCGCCGGTATCGAAGCAGACGCCCTTGCCGATGAAGGCCACCGGCTTGCTGCCCTTTTTGCCGCCATTCCACTGCATGACGACAAGCTGCGACTCGCGCACCGAGCCCTGGCCGACCCCGAGCAGCGCCCCCATGCCGAGCTTCTGCATCTGCTTTTCGCCCAGCACTTCCACCTTAACGCCCAGCTTGGCCAGCTTGCGGCATTCGGCGGCCAGGCTTTCCGGATAGATCACATTGGCCGGCTCGCTCACCAGATCGCGGGTCAGATAAACGCCATCGGCCAGCGCGCCGAGCGGCAGATAGGCCTTCTTGGCCGCTGCCGCCGCATCGCTCAGCACCGTCACGGCCTTGAGCGAGGGTTTCTCATGCTCCTTGCGGGTGGTGCGGTATTTATCGAAACGATAGCCGCCGAGCCGGGCGCCCAGGGCAGCACGGGCAGCCGCCTCGACCACATCGGCCTTGGCGCCGGCCGGCAATTCGGCGGCGATGGCCAGCGCGGCCTCGCCGGTGGCGGCAATACGCTTCACCGCCTCGCCAGCCACCGCTTCGAGGGCTTCCGGCTTGATATCCGCCGCCTTGCCCAGGCCGGCAATCAGAATGCGGCTGAAGCCGCCACCCGGGCCAACCAGTTCCACCACCTGGCCGGCGCCACCCTTGAATCGCGGCGCGGCAGCCAGCGCGCGAGCCAGGGCGCCACCCAGCGCCTTGTCCAGGCCGGCGCCGAACGGGCTCAGCTTGGCATCATCGGCCACCAGCACAACGAGAGCCCCCTGCTTGGGGCGGGCAAGCGCGGCAAAGTCGATTTTCATGGATTTTCCCAGCATCGAGTCTCAGGATCACGAAGCCTGACTATAGCGGCGCCAGGGCCGCCGGATCAATCGCTCGGCAGCCTGCGGAAGGTGGCATAAGCCCCCGAAATGGCTATACTCCCCGGCCATGCGGGGCATCACCCAATATATCATGCGGCAGATTGCCTGGCCGCTGCTTTTCGCGACCCTCACCCTGGCCGGGGTGATCTGGTTGACGCAATCGCTGCGCTTCATCGACCGCATCGTCAACAACAACCTGTCGATTGGCTCATTCTTCTACCTGACGATGCTGGTATTGCCGGGTGTCACCGCCATCATCCTGCCGGTCGCCGCTTTCTGCGCCACGCTCTACGCCTATAATCGCATGGCGAATGATTCGGAACTGGTGGTGCTTTCCAGCGCCGGTTTCAGCCGCCTCAGCCTGACCCGCCCGGCCTGGATCATCACCGGCGGCCTGCTGGTGCTGCTCTACGCGATCGGCCTGTATGTCGGCCCGCTGAGCGCCCGCACCCTGCGCACCACGCAATTTGAATTCCGCACCGCGCTGGCCGGCATGGTGATCATGGAGGGCGTGTTCAACACGGTGTCGAACAATCTCACGGTCTATGTGCGCGAACGCAACGCGGCTGGCGAGATGAAGGGCATCCTGGTGCATGACAACCGCGACCCGCAGCGGCCGGTCACCATGATGGCGGAACAGGCCATGCTGGTGCTGACGCAGCAAGGCCCGCGCCTGGTGATGGCCAAGGGCAACCGCCAGCAGGTGGAAGCCGGGCGGCGCAGCCTCAGTATCCTGTATTTCGATACTTACAGCCTTGACCTGAATGCCTTCACAAAAAATGAGACCGAAGGCTGGCGCGAACCCTCCGAACGCTATTTGCATGAATTGTTCTCGCCTGATCTGAACGATCCCTCCGACGTGCAGAATCAGAACAAGCTTTTCTCCGAAGGCCATCGCCGCCTCGTGAACCCGCTCTATACACCGGCGCTGATGATGATAGCGATTGCCGGCGTGATCGGCGGCCGTTTCAGCAGGCGCAGCCAGGGCCTGCGCCTGCTCGGCACCGCCGGTGTCGCCATCCTGGTGCAGTTGGCCAGCCTCGGTCTGGCACAGCTTTCGGCGCGCAACTCGCTGCTGATCCCGGCGATGTATATGATGCCGCTGCTGTCACTCGGCGCGGCCCTGTGGCTGCTGCGCGAACCGGCACGCAGCGCACCAGCCATCAATGCCTCACTACCGGCAGGTGCCGCCTGATGCGGATGTCCTGGACCCTCGCGCTCTATCTCGGCCGCCACTATCTGGCCGCCATCGCCATGGTGTTCGCCGTGCTGGTGGTGCTGACCTACAGTTTCGATACCGTGGAATTGCTGCGGCGCGCCTCCAATCGCGCCGAGGCCGGTATCGACACGGTGTTCATGATGTCGCTGTTGCGGCTGCCCAACCTGTCGATCAAGCTGATTCCATTTGCCGCCCTGTTCGGCGGCATGCTGGCACTGAGCCGGCTGACGCGGAGCCAGGAACTCACCGTCACCCGCGCGGCCGGTGTATCGGTGTGGCAATTCCTCACTCCGGCGCTGGCGCTGGCCATGCTGATCGGCATTTTCGTCACCACGGTCTACAACCCGCTCTCCGCCGCCCTGCTGTCGCGCTATGAAGCAATCGAGGCTCGCGTGCTGCGTGGCCGTGCCAGCATGCTCTCGGTCTCCAGCACCGGCCTGTGGCTGCGCGAAGCCGATACCCAGGGGCAGATCGTGGTGCATGCGCTGCGCGTGGCGCAGCAAGGCGTGGAACTGCGCGACGTGATCCTCTTCTACTACGAAGGTACTGACCGCTTCGTGCGTCGTGTTGACGCCAGCGCCGCCTATCTGCGCAATGGCTATTGGGAATTGTCCAATGCCACCACCAGCTACACCGACCGCCCGAGTGAATTCGACGAGTTGCTGCGGGTACCCACCACGCTGACCTTTGATCGTATCCAGGACAGCTTCGCCTCGCCGAGTACAATTCCGTTCTGGCAATTACCGGCCTTCATCGCCAGCATGGAGCATGCCGGCTTCTCCGCCCTGCGCCATCGCCTGCATTTCCACAGCCTGCTGGCAGCACCTTTCCTGCTCTGCGCCATGTTGCTGGTCGCCGCAAGTTTTTCGCTACGGCTGACCAGGCGCGGCGGCACCGGCCTGATGCTGGGTCTCGGCGTCGGCGTCGGTTTCCTGCTCTACTTCACCATCGAACTGGTGCAGCCCTTCGGCCTCAACGGCACCCTGCCGGTGCCATTGGCGGCCTGGGCACCAACGGGCATCTGCCTGATGCTCGGCCTTTCCATGCTGTTCCATCTGGAGGACGGTTGAGCCTCATGCCCCGCCGCCCGCTTATTGCCCTCGCCTTTGGCCTCGGCCTCGGCTTGCTCAACGGCCCTGCCGCAAAGGCTCAGCAGATCGCCAGCAGCGCGCGCGAGCCTGTGCTGCTGACCGCACAGAACCTGCGCTATGATCAGAATCTCGGCATTGTCACCGCCGAGGGCAGGGTTGAAATGGCCCAGGAAGGCCGCACCCTGCTGGCCGACCTGGTGAGCTACTCCGAGCGCGACGGCAGGGTGGCCGCCTCAGGTAATGTCAGCATCATGGAGGCGGACGGCACCGTATTGTTCGCCGATTACCTGGAATTGACCGATGGCATGCGTAATGGCTTCATCCGCCAGATCGGCCTGCTGCTGAGCGACAATTCCCGTGCCGCCGCCGCCAGCGCCACCCGCACGGAGGGCAACAAGCTGGTGATGAACAAGGCGGTCTACACTTCCTGTTCGCTTTGCGCCGCCGATCCGACCCGGGCACCAGTGTGGCAGATCAAGGGTGATCGTGTGGAACACGATCAGACAGCGCAGGAAATCACCTATCGCGATGCGACGCTGGAATTGTTTGGCGTGCCGGTGCTCTACACGCCGTATTTCAGCCATCCGGATCCGACAGTGCGGCGCAAGAGCGGTTTCATGCCGCCCACGGTCAGCACCAACAATTATTTCGGCGGCATGCTGCGCACGCCGTATTACTACGTGATTGATGAATCCACCGACCTGACCCTGTCGCCGCAATATTCGCGCAAGGAAGGTGCCTTCCTGATGGGCGACTACCGCCAGCGCACGGCCAAGGGCGAGTTGCGGGTTGATGCCTCGGTGACACGCAGCCATGAACGCGATGCCTTCGGCAACCGGACCGACGACCAGTATTTCCGCGGCCATCTGCGCGCCGATGCCGCCTTCCGCAATGCCAGCGACACCACCTATGGCTTCAACATCTTCCGGGCCTCGGACGACACTTATCTGTCGCGCTACCAGATTCCGGATCGCGGCAACAACACGCTGACCAGCCGCCTGTTCGCGGAGAATATCAGCAACCGCACCTTCATGGCGGCGAACGCCTATAGCTTTCAGGGCCTGCGCGCCACCGATGTGCCAGGCTTGAGCCCCACCGTGCTGCCGCTGCTCGACTATTCGATGATCGGCGAACCCGGTGATTATGGTGGCCGCTGGGCGGTCGATGCCAGCCTTGCCTCGCTGTATCGGCGCGGCGGCACCGATACACGCCGGCTATCCACCACGATCTCCTGGTCGCAGCCCTATTTTGCTCCCAGCGGGGAAGTCTATACCGCAACGGCGCTGCTCAAGGCCGATGGCTACTGGGTCAATGAATTGCAGGACCGCCCCTTCCTGCTCACCGGCGAGGAAGAAACCCGGCTGACCGGTCGCCTGGTGCCGATGGTGGCGCTCGACTGGCGCTATCCGCTGGTGCGCGACCAGGGCACGATCCGGCAGTTGATCGAGCCGATTGTCGGCGTGGTGCTGGCGCCCTATGGCGGTAATCCGAAGGCGATCCCCAACGAGGATTCGCTGAGCTTCGAATTTGATGAAACCAACCTGTTCAGCTTCAACCGTTTTCCCGGCATCGACCGCATCGATGGCGGCCCGCGGCTGAATTATGGCTTGCGCACCGCCGCTTATGGCAGCCGTGGCGGCTTCTCGGAATTGCTGATCGGACAATCCTTCCGCGCCCGCAGTGACGATACCTTCGTGCCTGGTACCGGCATCAGCGACCGGCTGTCGGATGTAGTGGCGCGCCTGACGATTGCGCCGAGTGAAAACCTTTCTTTCACCAATCGCCTGCGCATCTCGCCGAACAGCAAATCCGATATCCAGCGTCAGGAAGTCAGCATGATCGCCGGTCCGCAGGCGCTGCGCCTGGCGCTCACTTACGCCGAACTGGCGAATTCCTCGTTTGACCGCACCTTGGGCGACCGCGAAGCCGTCAGCGCCTCCCTCAAGGCCCGGCTCGGGCAATATTGGAGCCTGGAAGGCCGCCATATCCGCGACCTGGGCGAGCATGGCGGTTCACTGCTGAACTTCCTCGGCCTGCGCTATACCGACGAATGCTTCGATATCATGTTCTTCGCCGAACGCACCTTCACCGTGGACCGCGACATCCAGCCCGCCACCACGGTGGGTCTGCGCTTCACCCTCGCCAACTTCAATTGAGCCGGGATTTGCGATGCGCCGCCTGATCGCTCTGTTTCTTTTCGCCGCCACGCTTGTTGCCGGCTTCGCCACACTGCCGGCCAAAGCCCAGGATGGCAGCCTGCGCATCGTCGCCATCGTCAATGATGAGGTGATATCGGTGCGCGATGTGACGGAACGCATGCGCATGACGCTGGCGACCACCGGCATCCCCGATACGCCGGAGGTGCGCCGCCAGCTGCGCGAGCAGGCGTTGCGCGTGCTGATCGACGAACGGCTTTACATGCAGGAAGCCAAGCGGCGCAGCTACAACCTGCCGCAGGAGGAACTCGACCGTGCGGTTGAGAATGTCGAACGCCAGATGAATATTCCGCCGGGCCGTTTCGAGCAGGCAATTCGGCAATTCGGTCTGGACCCGAAGGCCTTCATCGACAATATCCGCGCCAACCTGACCTGGAGCCGCTTGGTTCGGAACCGCTTTTTCTCCACCAACACCATTACCGATCAGGAAGTGGATGAAGCCGTGACGCGGCTGCGCGCCCGCGCCGGCCAGACCGAGGATCTGCTCTCCGAAATCATGATCCCGGTGGATAGCCCGGATCAGGAACAGAATGCGCGCGATACCGCACAGCGGGTGATCGAGCAATTGCAGGCGCGTGGCAATTTCGGCGCATTGGCGCAGCAATTCAGCCGTGGTGCAACGTCTGCCAATGGCGGCGATATCGGCTGGGTGCCGCGCGGCACCCTGCCCGACGAACTGGATGAAGCCCTGGCCAAGCTGGAGCGCGGCAAGTTCACCGACCCGATCCGTTCGGTCGGCGGCTATTACATTCTGGGCCTGCGTGATCGTCGGCGTGTTGCCGAAGTGGCGCCCGAGGAAATCAAGCTGACCCTGAGCCAGATCATGCTGGGCCTGGCGCCCAATGCCGGGCCTGGCGATGTGGAAACGGCTGTGTCGCTGGCCCGCACCGTGCGCGACAGCATCCATAGCTGCGCCGATGTGGAGCCGCTGGCGCGTGAATTGAAGGCCCAGGGCTCGGGCAATCTCGGCACGGTGCGCCTGGTCGACCTGCCGGAAAATTTCCGCAATGCGGTGAGGGATTTGCAGCCGAACCAGAGTTCCGAGCCGGTACAGACACCGCGCGCCGTGCATGTCTTCACCGTTTGCGAACGCGAAGAACCGAAAAGCGGCATCGACCGCAACCAGGTGCGCAATGGCCTGATCCAGCAACGTATCGTTCTGGTCGGCCAGCGTTACCTGCAGGATTTGCGCCGTGACGCCACGATCGAGTTCCGCTGAGCTGACGGCATTGGCGCGCCCGCTCGCCGTCACCATGGGCGAGCCGGCCGGCATCGGCGGCGAGATTGTGTTGCAGACCTGGCGGCGACGCGAGGCTGAAGCCCTGGCGCCATTCTTTGTCATCGATGATCCGGCCCGCCTGCGCGCCCTGGCTGCTGCTTTGGGCTGGGATGTGCCACTGGCCACCATTGCCGCGCCGGTGGAAGCCGCCACCCGTTTTGCCAGCGCCCTGCCGGTGCTGCCGCTGCCGCTGGCGGCACCGGTGCAACCAGGCCAGCCCGATGCCGCCAATGCCCCGATGGTGATCGGAAGCATCGAACGCGCGGTGGCCCTGGCCCAGGCCGGCCTGGCCGGTGCGATGGTGACCAATCCGATCCACAAGGCAGCACTTTATGGCGCCGGCTTCAAATATCCCGGCCATACCGAATTCGTCGCCGCACTCTGCGGCGGTGTCGAACCGGCCATGATGCTGGCGGCGCACGAGGTCAGCCCGCCTTTGCGTGTGGTGCTGGTATCGATCCATGTCGCCTTGCGCCAGGCCATCAAGAGCCTGACAACCGATGCCGTCCTGCGCATTGCGCGCATTGCCGCCAGCGACCTGCGGCGTGATTTCGGCATTGCGCGGCCGCGCCTCGGCATTGCCGGGCTCAATCCACATGCTGGCGAATCCGGCAGCATGGGCAACGAGGATGCCGCCATCATCGCTCCCGCCGTGGCGCAGTTGCGCGCCGAAGGCATTGCTGCCTCTGGCCCGCTGCCGCCCGACACCATGTTCCATGCCGAAGCCCGCGCCGGCTATGATGCTGCCATCTGCATGTATCACGATCAGGGCCTGATCCCGCTCAAGACGCTGGATTTTCATCGTGGCGTGAATGTCACGCTCGGTCTGCCGATCATCCGCACTTCGCCCGATCACGGCACCGCCTTCGACATTGCCGGTACCGGCCAGGCGCGGCCCGACAGCCTGATCGCCGCCCTGCGCATGGCGGGTGCGATGGCGCAGCATCGCCTGCATGTCTGACCCCGCTTTCGACAATAACGCCATCGCGGCGCTGCCGCCGTTGCGCGAGGTGATCGCGGCGCATGAACTGGCCGCCAGGAAGGCGCTCGGGCAGAATTTCCTGCTCGACCTCAACCTGACGCGCAAGATCGCGCGGGCGGGAAAACCCGCCGGCGCCTGGGCGGCTGATACCATCATCGAGATCGGCCCGGGGCCGGGCGGCCTGACCCGAGCCCTGCTGCTGGAAGATGCGCCCCGCCTGATCGCGGTGGAGCGTGACGAACGCTGCCTGGCGGCACTGGCGCCGCTGGTGCAGGCTGCTGCCGGCCGCCTGACCTTGCAGCCCGGCGATGCGCTGGAAACCGATCTGGCCGCGCTAGCCGGCCAAGCGCCATACCAGATTGTCGCCAACCTGCCCTATAACATCGCCACGCCGTTATTGCTGAACTGGCTGCTGGCGCCGCAGCCGCCGCGCCGGCTGACCGTGCTGGTGCAGAAGGAAGTGGCGGAACGGCTGGCAGCGCGCCCCGATAGCGGCGCCTATGGTCGGCTTTCGGTGATCATGCAATGGCGCGCCGATGTGCGGCTGCTGTTCGATATCGGCCCCAAGGCCTTCGTGCCGCCGCCCAAGGTGACGTCCACATTGGTGGAACTGGTGCCGCGCGCCGCGCCGCTGGCGCCAGCCGAAACCCATAAGCTGGAGCGTGTCACCGCCGCCGCTTTCGGCCAGCGCCGCAAGATGCTGCGCGCCGCGCTGAAAAGCCTGTGGCCGGATGCGGAAACCCGGCTGACGGCCCTGGGCATCGAGCCGACACGGCGCGCCGAAACCCTCAGCATCGAGGAATTCTGCGCCCTGGCCCGCGCGCTGTAGCCTATTGCCCTTCGCGCAGCCGCTTGACGAAATCCACCAAGCCGGTGCCGCGATGGCGCTTGAGCCGTTCAGCATGCAGGATCGCGGTCACTTCGGCCAGGCAGCGTTCCATGTCATCGTTGATCACGATGTAATCGTATTCCGCCCAATGGCTGATCTCGTCGGCAGCCTTCGACATACGCTTGGCCACCACCTCGGCGGAATCCTGCGCCCGCGTATGCAGGCGTTTTTCCAAATCGCGCGTTGATGGCGGCAGGATGAAGACGCTGACCAGGTCTTTTTCAGCATGCTGGCGCAATTGCTGCGTACCCTGCCAGTCGATATCGAACAGGATATCCTGGCCCAGGCCCAGGCGGCGCTCCACCGCCTCGCGCGGCGTGCCGTAATAATTGTCGAACACCTTGGCATGTTCCAGCAATTCCTGCCGGTTGAGCATCAAGCCGAAGGCTTCGTTATCGATGAAATGATAATCGCGGCCATCCACTTCGCCGGGCCGGCGCTGGCGTGTGGTGACCGAGATGGACAGATGCAGATCGGGCTCTGCCTGTAACAGGCGGCGTGAAATCGTCGTCTTGCCCGCGCCCGAGGGCGAGGACAGCACCAGCATCAGGCCGCGCCGTTCCAGCTTGATCGTCTCACTCATCACGCGCCGCCTTATTCCACATTCTGGGCCTGCTCGCGCAGGCGATCCACCACCAGTTTCAAATCCAGGCCGATGCGTGTCAGCGCCGGATCGAAGGCCTTGGAACAGAGCGTATTGGCTTCGCGGTTGAATTCCTGCGCCAGGAAATCCAGCTTGCGGCCCACGCCGCGCGCATCGCCGCCCTTGCCATCCAGCAAGGCGCGCGCCGCCTGGATATGGCTGCGCAGGCGATCCAGTTCCTCGCGCACATCCAGGCGGGTCACCTGCAAGGCCAGTTCCTGCGCCAGCCGCTCCGGCGCCACCGGTGGGTTGATGCCGAGCAAATCCTCCATCTGCTGCTGCAAGCGGCGGCGCAGGCCTTCCGGCCGCGCCGCTTCCGTTTCGGCGGCAGCGGCGACCAGGCCGGCAATCTCATCCAGCAATCCGGCCAGCACGGTTTTCAGCTTGGCGCCTTCGGCGGCACGGCTGGCGGCGAGTTGCTCCAGCGCCACGGCGAAACTGCGCTTCAATGCCACTTCCAGCGCCGCCTGGCTTGCCGCATCGGCGGCTTCCGCCACCGGTTCCACCACGCCGCGCACCGCCAGCAGGCCATCCAGGCGCGGCGCACCGATACCGCGTGCTTCCAGCCGCCCGGCCAGGCTGAGCAATTGCTCCAGCAGGGCCTCGTTCAGCCGGTAACGCGGCGCGGCACCTTCATCCTCGATGAAATTGAGATTGAGCGTGACATTGCCGCGCGCCAGTTTCTGCTGCGCCAATGAGCGGCTTTCCGCTTCCACCACTTCAAAGCCGGATGGCAGGCGGAAGCGCAGTTCCAGGCCCCGCCCATTGACCGACTTCAATTCCCAAATCCAGGCCCGGCCGGCCTCGATACGGCCATCTGCCCGGGCAAAGCCGGTCATGCTCTGCAGCGACACGCTGGCATCTCCTTGCTACTATTGAGACCAGCATTATACCGCAGGCAATCGAGGCGAAGCCATGACCGAATCGGCCCCGCGCAACATCCTGATCACCGGTGCTTCCAGCGGCATCGGCGAGGCGCTGGCACTATATTACGCGGCCCCCGGCATGCGCCTGATACTGACCGGCCGCGACGCCGCCCGGCTGGATCAGGTGGTGCAGGCCTGCCGCGCCAAGGGCGCCGAGGCCCGGGGCGAAGTTGTGGCGGTGGAGGATGCTGCGGCGATGGCCGATCTGATTGCCGCCAGCCTGCCGCTGGATCTGGTGGTGGCGAATGCCGGCATTTCCGGTGGCTTCAAGACCTGGGACGACTTCGATTCCCATGTGCGCGCCATCGCGGCGGTGAATATCGATGGCGTGCTCAACACCCTGAATCCGGCCGCCCGCCACATGGTGCGCCAGGGCCATGGCCAGATTGCCGTGGTGGCTTCCATGGCCGGCTTCATCCCGCTGCCCGGCGCGGCGATCTATTCCGCATCCAAGGCGTTTGCGCGCTTTTATGCCGAGGGACTGCGCGGACAACTGGCACGCCATAATGTGCGCGTTTCGGCAATCTGCCCCGGCTTCGTGGTCAGCCGCATGACCGCCAAAAACCGCTTCCCGATGCCATTCCTGATGGATGCCGACCGCGCCGCCGGCATCATCGCCCGTGGCCTGGCGCGCAACCAGGGCCGCATCGCCTTTCCATGGCGCATGCTGGCCTTGATGCGAATACTGGAAAGCCTGCCCTATCCACTCACCGACTGGCTGCTGCGGCGCGCCCCGGCGAAGGACTGAGATTACCGGCCCTGGCTTTATCGGCCCCGGCTTTATCGACCCTGGCTGGCGCGATAGGCCGCCACATTGCGCAGATGCTGTTCGTAGGTTTCGGCGAAGACATGGCCGCCCTTGCCATCGGCGACAAAATAGAAAGCCCGCGTGCTGGCCGGATTGAGCACCGCAGCCAGGCTGGCGCGGCCGGGATGGTTGATCGGCGTCGGCGGCAACGCCTCAATGCTATAGGTATTCCATGGTGTCGGCTGCGCCAGATCGGCGCGGCTCAGCGGCCGCTCCAGATCACGCCGGCCGAGCGTGATGCCGTAGATCACGGTGGGATCGGATTGCAGCTTCATGCCGCGCCGCAGCCGGTTGATAAACACCCCGGCCACTTGCGGCCGCTCTTCGGCCAGCGGCGTTTCGGCTTCCACGATGGAGGCCAAGATCACCGCTTCGGCCGGATTTTGCAGCGGCAGATTGGGCGCGCGCTGAGCCCAGAGCCGGGCCAGCAGATCATCCCGCGCCCGCGCCATGCGCTGCAGCAGTTCGGCGCGGCTATCGCCATATTGGTAGAGATAGGTTTCCGGCAGCAGGCTGCCTTCCGGCACAGCCGTCGGCACAGCCCCGCTCAGCGCCAGGCTTTCCGGCGCCAGGGCTTGCAGCAGGTCACCGCTGGTCCAGCCTTCCGGCATGGTGAATTTGCGGAAATGCACCTTGCCGCTGGCAAAGCGCTCCAGCACGGCGCGCGGCGTATCGCCAGGTTCCAGGGCATATTCGCCGGCCTTGAGCTGGCTGCCCAGGCCGGTCCAGGCGGCGGCAAGGCGGAACAGGCGCCCATCTGCCACCACGCCGGCCTGTTCCAGCCGCAGCGCGATGCCCTCCACGCCGCTGCCGCGCGGCAACAGCAAAAGCGTTGGCTGCACCAACGGACCGGGCCGGTCCAGCCAGGTATGGAACCAATAGGCTGCCCCGGCGGCCAGGCCGCCCCCCAGGGCGCCGACCGCCAGCAGCATAGCCAGCAGCAGGCGCACCGGGCGGGTCATCAGGCGTCGTAGCGTTTCAACACCAGCGAGGCGTTGGTGCCACCGAAGCCGAAGGAATTCGACAAGGCGGCGCGGACCTCGCGCTGCTTCGCCACCTTCGGCACCAGGTCCATGCCCTCGGCACCATCGCAGGGGTCTTCCAGATTCAGCGTCGGCGGCAAGGTGCCGGTCTTGATCGCCAGGATCGAGAAGATCGCTTCCACCGAGCCGGCAGCGCCGAGCAGATGGCCGATGGCAGATTTGGTGGACGACATCGACAGATTGGCCACCGCATTGCCGAACAGGCGGCGCACCGCCTTCAGCTCGATCTCGTCGCCCAGCGGCGTCGAGGTGCCATGTGCGTTGACGTAATCGATGTCACCCGGGGTCATGCCGGCCCGCTTCAGCGCCATCTGCATGCAGCGGAAAGCGCCGTCGCCGCTCTCATGCGGCGCGGTGATGTGGTAGGCATCGCCCGACAGGCCATAGCCAACCACTTCGGCATAAATCTTGGCGCCGCGCGCCTTGGCATGCTCAAGTTCCTCAAGCACCACCACGCCGGCACCCTCGCCCATCACAAAACCATCGCGGCCCTTGTCCCAGGGGCGCGAGGCGGCGGTCGGGTTGTCGTTATAGCCGGTGGACAGCGCGCGCGCGGCGGCGAAGCCGGCCACGCCGAGCGGACCAATGGTGGCTTCGGCACCGCCGGCCACCATCACATCGGCATCGTCCAGCATGATCAGCCGGGCAGCATCGCCAATGGCATGGGCGCCGGTGGAGCAGGCTGTCACCACGGCATGATTCGGCCCCTTGAAGCCGTATTCGATCGAAACATGGCCGGAAACCAGATTGATCAGGCGGCCCGGCACGAAGAACGGGCTGATGCGGCGATGCCCCTTCTCCTTGAGCGTGATGGCGGCTTCCTCGATGCCATTCAGGCCGCCGATGCCGGAGCCGATCAGCACGCCGGAGCGGCAGCGCTGTTCCTCATCCGCCGGCACCCAGCCGGAATCGATCACGGCCTGCTTGGCGGCGGCCAGACCATAGACGATGAAATCATCAACCCGTTTGCGTTCCTTGGCTTCCATCCACTGATCGGGATCAAAAGCATCGGTGCGGTCGGGAAAATCCGCCTTCAGCGGCACCTGGCCGGCAATACGCGCCGGCATCTCGCCAGCGTCGAAACGGGTGATCGGGCCAAGGCCGGATTCGCCGTTGATCAGACGAGTCCAGGTGGCTTCGACGCCACAGGCCAACGGCGTGACCAAGCCGAGGCCGGTTACGACGACACGACGCATGACGGAGCCTCTTTCAACAGATTCGGGAATAGAACAGGAAACCGGCGCGGGGATACCGCGCCGGCTCGGTCGGTCGGCCCAGAGCCGGCCGGCGCCGTCTCGCTCAGGAGGGCGACTTCTCGGTGATGAAGTCGATCGCGTCCTTGACGGTCAGGATCTTCTCGGCGGCATCATCCGGAATCTCGACGCCAAACTCTTCCTCGAACGCCATGACCAGCTCGACGGTGTCGAGGCTGTCGGCACCGAGATCGTCGATGAAGCTCGCGTTGTCCGTGACCTTCTCGGCCTCGACGCCGAGATGCTCGACGACGATCTTCTTAACGCGCTCACCAATGTCGCTCATAGTGTCAAATCCTTGTGGTTCGTTGCTGCCGACATCGCCCCCTCGGGGAAGGCCAACCGGCAGTTGGGGGCCTCCCTTAGCATAGAATGCCGGGGCTTCCAAGCATCCTCTAGGATGCCCCGCCCCGGCCCTAGCCGGGTTAAATCATGGCCATGCCGCCGTTGACATGCAAGGTCTGGCCGGTGACATAGGCAGCCTCGCTCGACGCCAGGTAGACGACGGCGGCGGCGATTTCCGGGCTCTGGCCGAGCCGGCCGGCCGGCACCTTGGTCAGAATGGTGGCTTTCTGCTGTTCGTTGAGCGCATCGGTCATCGCGGTTTCGATGAAACCGGGCGCCACGCAATTCACAGTGATGTTGCGCGAGGCAACTTCCTGCGCCAGCGATTTCGACAGGCCAACCAGGCCGGCCTTGGCGGCGGCATAGTTGATCTGGCCCGGATTGCCGGTGGTGCCGACCACCGAGGTGATCGAGACGATACGGCCCCAGCGGCGCTTCATCATGCCCTTGAGCGCGGCACGGCTAAGCCGGAAGGCAGCGCCGAGATTGACATCGATCACCGCCTGCCAATCCTCGTCCTTCATCCGCATCGCCAGGCCATCGCGGGTGATGCCGGCATTGTTGACCAGGATATCAAGTTGGCCCATCGCCGCCTCGGCCTGCCCCACCAGGGCATCCACGGCGGCCGTATCGGCCAGGTTGCAGGGCAGCACATGCACCCGCCCGACACCATCGGCGCCGAGCTTGGCGGCGAATTCCTGCAACACCGCCTCGCGGGTGCCAGACAGCGCCACAGTGGCGCCCTGGGCATGCAGGGCTTCGGCGATGGCACCACCGATGCCGCCGGTAGCGCCGGTCACAAGCGCGGTCTTGCCGGTCAGGTCGAACATGGGTCGCGTCTCCTTCAAACCGATTTGGCCCAGGCTTCCAGATCGGCCGGGCTGTTGAGGCTGGTCGCCTCGATGCTCTTTTCGATACGCTTGACCAGGCCGGCAAGCACCTTGCCGGAACCCAGTTCCACCGCCTGCTCCACACCCTGCTGCTTGAGCCACAGGGTCAGTTCACGCCAGCGCACCAGCCCGGTGACCTGGGCCACCAGCAGCTTGCGGATATCCGCCGGATTCGATTCGCCGCGCGCCGTGACATTGGATACCACCGGCAGCCTGGGCGCCACCAGTGCCACCTGCTCCAGCGCCGCCTGCATCGCGTCGGCGGCCGGCTGCATCAGGGCGCAATGGAAGGGCGCACTCACCGGCAGCAGCATGGCACGCTTGCCACCCTTGGCCTTGGCCACTTCCAGCGCCCGCTCAACGGCGGTCTTCTTGCCGGAAATCACCACCTGGCCGGGGCCGTTATCGTTGGCGCAGCTCACCACTTCGCCCTCGGCGGCTTCTTCCACCACGGCCTGCGCCACATCCAGGTCAACACCCAGCAAAGCCGCCATGGCGCCCTCGCCTACCGGCACCGCCTTCTGCATCGCCTGGCCGCGCAGCTTCAGCAGCCGTGCCGTGTCGGCCAGGGTCAGCGCGCCCATGGCACAAAGCGCAGAATATTCACCCAGGCTATGGCCGGCGGCATAGGCGCCCTTGGCAGCCAGATCAACACCGAATTCCTGCTCCAGCACCCGCACCACCGCCATGCTGACCGCCATCAGCGCCGGCTGGGCATTCTCGGTCAGGATCAGATCGGTTTCCGGCCCCTCGAACATCAGATGGCTCAGCTTCTGCGAGAGAGCATCATCCACTTCGTCAAAAACCAGCCGGGCCGGAGCGAAAGCCGCCGCCAGTTCCTTGCCCATGCCGACGGCCTGGCTGCCCTGGCCGGGAAACAAAAACGCGCGTGTCATCGAAACAGGCTCCTTGCGCTGAAAACCGGGCGCCAGTGATAGACGCCCACCCGCTGGTGTCAAGCGGCGTGGCCTTCGGCAGCGACGAAACCCAGGGCTGTACGATAGGCAGCCAGCACCTGTTCTGCTGTCGGCGCCACCTGCCAGCGCGCCGCCACATGCTGATCCGGCCGCAGCAGATAGGCTGTACCGGCCACTGCGCCGTAGCGCCTTGCCGCCATACCCTCTGCCGGCAAAAGGATCATCGTGATCTGGCCTGGCGATGGATTCTCGGGTAAACCGCCAAATCCGATCAAGGTGAAACCGCCCTGGCAGTGGCGCAGCAGCCAGTCATTCTGTGCCAAAGGCGCATCCACCGCCGGGGCGCCCGGCCCCAGGGCCGGTGCTGCCTCGGCCAAGGCCGGATCGTCGGCGCTGTTCAGCGGCGAATCGGCATAGCGGCTCGGCAGCGACAGGCGGCCGGAATTGACCAGCCGGCGCGCAAAACCATGTTCTCCCGCCAGTTCCAGCACGGCATCGCGGATCCAGCGCGCTGCCCCGCCTTTTGGGGCAATGAAATCGGTGCTGCGGGTGGAATTGAGGATATTCTCGTCGGCCGCCGCCACACGTTCGATATCGTAGCTCTCCAGCAAAGCCGGCCCGGCTTCGCCACGCAGGGCCAGGGCCAGTTTCCACACCAGGTTATCCGCATCCTGCACGCCGGAATTGGCGCCGCGCGCCCCAAAGGGCGAGACCTGATGTGCTGCATCGCCGGTGAAGAACAGCCGGCCATGGCGAAAACGTTCCAGCCGGCGGCATTGGAAGGTGTAGACGCTGACCCATTCCAGTTCAAAATCCACCTCAGGCCCCAGCATCTGGCGCAGGCGCGGCACCACCCGCTCGGGCTGGCGCTCGGCTTCCGGATCGGCTTCCGGGCCAAGCTGCAAATCGATGCGCCAGACATCATCCGGCTGCTTGTGCAGCAAGGCCGAGCCACCGCCATGGAACGGCGGTTCGAACCAGAACCAGCGTTCGGTGGGAAAAGCCGCGCGCATCTTCACATCGGCGATCAGGAAACGGTCCTCGAAGACCTGGCCACGGAAATCCAGCCCGAGATACCGCCGCAACGTGGAACGCGCGCCATCCGCCGCCAGCACATACTCGGCGCGGATGGCATAACGGCCCGCATTGGTCTCGATTTCCAGCTCCACGGCATCGGCTTCATTGCGGATGCCGACCGCCTTGTGGCACCAGCGCAGCTCGATCAATGGCTCGGCCAGCGCTGCCGCCACCATCGCCGCCTCGGCGTGATATTGCTGCAGATTGATAAAGGCCGGGAAACGATGGCCACTTTCCGGCAGCAGGTCGAAGCGATAAAGCTGGTCCGCGCCGTGAAACACCTTGCCGACCTGCCAGGTGACACCCTTGGCCAGCAATGTCTCGCCCAAGCCCGAATCCGCTCCCCGCCCCAGACGGTCCCAGATTTCCAGCGTGCGCTTGGCGTAGCAGATGGCGCGGCTGCCAGTGCTCACCGTGTCGTCGTCATCCAGCAGCAGCACCGCAATGCCCTGGCGGGCAAAATCCAGCGCCGCGCTGAGCCCCACCGGCCCGGCGCCAACGATCACCACGGCATGCCGCTCGCTTTCACCCGGCGTCAGCGGCGGCCGGGGGCTGGCGCCGAAACGGATTTCCGCACCCGGATGCGCCGTCATGCCCGATTCCTCCCGATATGGTTACATTTGCAACCATTATAACGCCCGGCCCGGCGCCAGCAACTGCCCTCTTGCCGGGGGTGGTAACACAGCATAAAATACGATCGACGCTTCAGAAGGAGGCAGATCATGTCGGCTATTGCCCAGGAATTACAGCTCGTCGGGATGAAAGTGGCCCGTGATACCCAGCTTACCATGCTGAGTGCCGTGGCTGCGGGGCTAGAAAATCTCAAGCAGATCACCGCTGCGGCCAATCAGGCCGGCAGCAGCCAGGGTGCAGCCCAGCCGGCAGCGCCATTGCCGCCGGGTGTTGGCAGCAATCTCGACGTTTCCGCCTGACCGACGGCCCTCCCCGCAAATGAAAATGGCACCGGCCTGATCAGCCGATGCCATTTTGCTTTGAAGCACGTCTCTCCTGAAACCGGGCTTTGCGCCGCCTAGCCGGCGTCGAAAGCACCCGAGCGGATGGTATCCGGCAGCTTTTCCAGGCCATGGGCGGTCACCGCCTTGCCGAAAATCGCCGTCAACTCGGCCAGCGCCATGCTCATGGCGATAGCGGCCACGATCTCACGCGACACACCGCCATTGACCAGCGCTTCCCACGAAGCCACGAAGGCCTCACGCGTCACCCTGCTCTGTTCCTCTTCCGACATCGCCATGAGCATGGCCCCCTTTAAGTTTTCGACCCGACCCCGGGACCGAGGCCAGCCTTACCTTGATCCCATAAAGTGGTTGATTGATGGTAAATAGCTTTGCGCTTTCAGCGCCGGAAATCCAATCAATTGCGCCGCAATTGATCATGCCGAGCCGGCTTATGGCCAAAAATTAACAACGGCAGCCGCGCATTTCGCGGGCGCGCTGCTCCCGGCCACAATCCGGCAACCGCTGGCTGCCGCAGCCCGGCCTTATTTCAGGCCATCCATGATATTGCGGTTGATGGTGATCAACGGCTCGACATCGGTGGATTTGCCCTGGGTGATCTCGTCGGTGCGTTTGTTGACGAACAGACAGATATTGATGAGCGACAGCTTGAGGTCCTTGCTCATCGGATTCTTTTCGTCGAGCACTTCCGGCATCAGGTGGTTCCACATATCGCGGTTCCAGCCGATGGCATAGGCGATCTTGCTGACATCCGCCGGCAGTTTGCTCTGCATCAGCGGCCGCACCTCCATCAGGGCGCGGGTTACCGACGAGAACAGCCGGTATTCAATCTGGCGCGGCGTCTCAAGTGCGTTCTGTGCCTTGGTGTACGGGTTTATTCCGGACATCGAGCAATCTCCTCTCCACCTCGATCAGCCGTCGCGCATGCTTCAGCAGACGGAAGAAGTCCTGCTGCGCTAGCGCCGCGCCGATACTTGCGATCAACGCATTGGTACTCGGAGCCGCCTTAACGAACTCCAAACATGCGGCCTTGATCTGGGGATAATAATCGTCGAAGCGCTCTTCCCAGAGATAGGTGAGCTGGCACAGGTAATAAATCCACTTGGCCGGCGAATCGGCATCCTCCTGGCGCATGATGTGCTTTTCGCGCAGGAAGGAGGCCTTGTTCTCGATCACGATGCTGGCCGACTTGGACAGGCTCAGCACCGCCCGGTTCAGGATGAACTTCTCGCCAGCTTTGAGCGTGATGATGAGCGGCACGGACTCTCACCGAAACCGCCATGACGGCCCCGGCCCTCTGTTGGAACGGCAAGGAACAGGCACCGGGCCGGACCGGCCGATGCTTCTCAAACGACGCTAGAACATTGTCCGGCGATATGGAAGCACCGCAGGCATGATCGGCCAAGCAAAAAGGCAGCACCTCGTGCTGCGGCCCCGCGCCAAACAAGAAAGGGGCCTTGCGGCCCCGCAGGAAACAAGAAAGGGGCCTTGCGGCCCCACAGGAAACAAGAAAGGGGCCTTGCGGCCCCTTTCCGGCCCGGCGAACCGGGCGATGATTGTGCTTGCGCCTGAATTAGCGGAACAGGCTGAGCAGGGTGTTCGGCTGCTGGTTGGCGATCGACAAGGCCTGCACGCCGAGCTGCTGACGCACCTGCAGCGACTGCAACGCCGCGCTTTCGGCCGCCACGTCGGCATCCACCAGGGCGCCGAGGCCCTTCTTGGTCGCATCCACGAGGTCGTTCACGAAACCCTTCTGCAGGGTGAGCGAACGGCTCTGCGCCGCCACCGAGGCGGAGATCGAGTTGACCAGATTCTCGAAAGTGTTCAGGGCGGCCAGGGCGGTGGAGTAGTAATCCGCCGTGGCGAAGTTGTTGATTTCCGTCTGCACATCGGGAGTGCCGCTGGACAGCGCAGTACCGGTCTGCAGCGTCAGGGTGGTGCCGGACACGTCGGCCACAAACGAGATCGTCTGGGCGGTGTTCAGCAGGTTCTTGCCGTTATAGGTCGCCTGGTTGATGAAGTTGTTGATCTGGTTGACGATCTGGGTCGCGTCATTCTGGTAGGTGGTGCGCTGCTCAGCGGTCAGCGAACCATCGGCCAGATTGGCGAACTTCGCCTTCAGGTCGCCGACCAGGTTCGAAACGCCGGTGAGCGCAGCGGCGGTGACCTGGCCGAGGCCTTCACCGGCAGCGAGCGACGACTGCACCGAGGCATAGGCCTTCACGTTGCCACGGATGCCCTGGGCAACGGCGAAGATGGCAGCATCGTCCGAGGCGTCGGCGACGCGGAAACCGGTCTGAATGCGCTTGGAGGTCTTGTCGAGTTCCGAATTGGTGCTGCGCAGCGACGACAGGGCGACGAGGGCACCGATATTCGTATTAACGGAATTGGCCATAACTGCGGTCTCCTATTCTAGGAAAGGCGGGTGGCTTCCTTTTGGAAGTCGGGGTGGAAGTTAACAGTCCAGTCACACACCCGTCAAGCGATTTTTTACACACCCCCTATTACACCACCACCAATAGTATCGGCAAAAACGACCTGATAGGCAAATTATGCCGATATTTCAGCGGCATAATTTGCCTACCAAAGCATCGATCGGCGCCGCCCATTGGCCTGTCTCAGCCTGCTGCCACAGCCTCAACGAGCGATACCAGCGGCTTTGCGCGGCAGCTTTTCCGATTCCATCCGGCCAATACCACAACCGGCCGGCACCGCGTGCCAGCAGCACATCGCAGGGCAGGCCAAGTGCGCCGGCCATATGCACGGCACTGTTGCTGACCGATACCAGGCCATCCAGCGCCGCCAATTGCGCAGCAAAGGCGTCCATATCCTGCAGGCTGTCGATGGCCGGGTCGACATGCACGGGGACACCGGTCGAGGTGATTTCATCCGTCACGTCACCATATTGCACGCTGATCCAGGTGACGCCGGGCACGGCAAAAAGCGGTGCCAGTTCAGCCAGGGAAATGCTTTTGGCCGGGCCAAGCTTTGGATTCTTGCTGCGCCAGGACAGGCCGATCAGGCGGTCGCCTGGCTGGCCCCAGCGCTGATAGCGCTGTCGCAAAGTCTCACGCAATGCCGGATCGGCTTGCAGATAGGCGCCATCATGGCCGGCAAAGGCGCCGGCATCGCGGCGAAACAGCGTGCCGAGGCTGGCAAACGGGCATTGCAGATCGGCGGTTTCGGCCGCGCCGGGGCGCAAACAGACCTGCACATCCAGATCCGCCAGGGCGCGCTGGTAAAGCGGTACCAGGCGGTCGCTCACCGCCACACTGACGCGCCCCGGCAATGCCCCGCGACGCGCCGCCACAATGGCTTCACGCAGCATGGTGCCATACAGAATCTGGTCGCCGACACCCTGTTCGCCCCAGAGCAGGAGATGACGGCCCTCCAAGGCCTCGCCACGCCAGAGCGGCTTGCCCTCGCCCCAGTCGATCTCGTCATAACGGCCGCTGCGCCAGCGCGACTCGTATAACTCCCACCCTGGCTCGAAAGCGTCGCGCCCGAGACAATAGAGGCCATAATGCATGCGCAGCGCCCGATTGCGCGGCGCCAGCGCCAGCGCCTGCCGGAACAAGGCATCGGCCTCCGGCGCGTCACGCTCCTCCCAATACAGCACCGCCAGGTTATGTAATGCCTCAAGATATGCCGGCTCTATTGCCAGCGCAGCAAGAAAGGCGGCCTCGGCTTCCACCACGGCGCCCCGCTCACGCAGAATATTGGCGAGATTATACTGCCATTCGGCCTGCGCCGGATCGAGCGCCAGGGCGGCGCGATAGGCGACCTCGGCTTCCTCTGATCGCTCCAACGCGAGCAGCGCGTTGCCGAGATTGCCATGGAAACCAGCTTCCTTCGGATTGCGCCGGATGGCGCGGCTGATCAGTTCCACCGCCTCGGCCGGGCGGCCCTGCTGATCGGCGATGACGCCAAGCAGATGCAGCGCATCGGCCTGTTCCGGATCCAGGGTCAGCACATCGCGATACCCTGCTGCGGCAGTATCCAGATCGCCGGCCTGATGCCGCACCAGCGCACGCCGCAGGCGGCGGCCGATTTCCAGCTCATGCATGGTTCAAGCTCCGCGCCACAGCAGCAATCACTTCTTCCCAATCTCCGGGCTGGCGCTGATGCCATAGCCTGAGCGAGCCATACCAGCGGCTCTGTGCCGCATCCACCGCTTCGGCCGGCGGCCAATACCATAGCCGGCCACGGCCACGCGGCAGCAGCAAATGGCAGGGCAGGCCGAGCGCACCGGCCAGATGCACGCCGCTATTGCTGACCGAGACAATGCCATCCAGCGCTGCCAATTGCGCCGCCGCCGCCGCCATATCCTGCATCGCATCCACCGCCGGATCGACATGCAGCGGCGCGCCGCTGGCCGCCACTTCGGCGGCGGCATCGCCATATTGCACACTGACCCAGGTGATCCCCGGCAGGCTCAGCAGCGGCTGCATTTGCGCCAGCGGAATGCTCTTGGAATCGGCCAGGCGCGGATTGGCACTGCGCCAGGACAGGCCGAGCAGGCGCTGACCAGCGCCAGCCAATGCCTGATAGCGCTGGCGCAAACCGGCCTGCAAAGCCGGATCGGGTCGCAGATAAACCCCGTCATGGCCGGCAAAGGCGGCTGCATCCGGGCGGAAGATCGCCCCCAGGCTGCCGAACGGGCATTGCAGATCGGCCTGCGCGGCAGCGTCCTCACGCGGCAGCACGGCCACGTCATCGGCAGCGAAGGCCCGGCGATACAGCGGCAGCAAACGGTCGGTCACGGCAATGCCGATCCAGGCCGCACCGCCCTGCCGCGCCCGCGCCACCGCCTCGGCCAGCATCGTGCCATAGAGTATCTGGTCGCCGATGCCCTGCTCGCCCCAGAGCAGCAGGCGGCGCCCGGGCAGCATTTCGCCACGCCAGAGCGGCAAGCCGGCACCCCAATCGCGCTCCGGGTAAACTCCGCTCTGCCAGCGGCATTCATAGAGCGGCCAGCCGGTGGCGAAATCGCTGCCAGCGAGGCGAAACAGCGCATGGTCCAGCCGGGTTTCGCCATCCTGCGGTGCCAGTGCCATGGCCTGTTGGAAATGCTGCTCGGCAGCGGCGCGCTGCCCCGTCAGGCCCAGCGCGAAGGCCAGATTCTTGTGCGCGATGGCATAATCCGGCGCTGCGGCTACCGCCCGGCCGAACCAGGCGATAGCGGCCTCCAGGGCCTCGCGATCCAGTTCCAGCGCGCCCAGGCCGTTCATCGCCGGCGCATTGCCGGAATCGAACCGCAAGGCCTGCTGCCAGGCCGCCGCAGCGCCATCGCGATTGCCGATCTGCCGGCTGGCGATGCCGAGACTGACCCAATGCAACGCGGTTTCCGGCTGCAGCGCCAGCAGATCGCGCAAGGCGGCGATGGCGCCCAGGCCATCCTGGCGCCGCAGCAATGCCTGCACCAGCAGTTCCAGCGCCGCAACGTTACGCGGATCATGGCGCAGCACCATGCGGCAGGCATCGGCGCAACGTGCGGCATCCCCTGCCGCCAGGCAATGTCTGGCGGCGGCCAGAGCCTGGTGGATGGCATCGGCAAACTGGGCAGGCAAATCTGTAGGCATCGGATACACGAATCGGCCATAAAGTGAATTCAGAAGGGTAACCCCGTGCGCGCCACAGCCCAAGAGCCTGAATCACAGCAATCCACCATGATCGGCCATGCCGCCCTTGACCGGCTGCAACGGCCGGAGGATTTCCTGCGCGCCCTGGCCCAGGATCATGGCGGCTATCTGGTCTCCACCGGCCTGTTGGCGCTGGGTAACCTGCTGCTGCTGCCGCTGGTGACGCGGATTTTCACACCGGCCACGCTAGGCCTGTACAGTCTGGTGGAGGCCGGACTGACGCTGGGCGCCACCGCCGGCCTGATGGGACAGAAATTCGCCTATCTCTATTTTTTCGCCCGGCAACCACGTGCCGCCCATGGCGCCTTGCTGGGCAATGCCCTGCTGATTGCCGGCGGCGCCGCCCTGCCGCTCGGCCTGCTGCTGGCCTTGGCCTATGGCTCGCCGCAAATCATGGCGCGCTTCGGTGCCGCGCCCTTGGCGCAAGCCTGGCTGCTGCCGGCCTTGCTGCTCGGCGGCGCCGTGCAGGCCATGCTGATCACAGCCTTGCGCGCCGAACGCCGCATTGCCCAGGCCGGGCTGCTGGCGGTGGTCAATCTGGTGGTCTGGCTGGCGGCCAGCACGGCCCTGGTGCTGGGGGCAGAACTGGGCCTGCCCGGCCTGCTGCTGGGGCAGTTATGCGGCCAGGTTGCCGCCATCCTGCTGGCCTGGCTGCGCCCGGCCGGCTGGCGCGGCCTGGCCGTCTCGCCGACGCAGCTCGGCCCGATGCTGGCCTATGGCATGCCGCTGATGCTGGGCCTGTTGGCCCGCTATGCGCTGGACAGCCTGAGCCGCTTCCTGATCGCCGCCTGGGCCGGCATCGATGCGGCAGCGGATTACCTGATCGCCCTGCGCATTGCCGGCCTGTTCGATGCATTGCTGGCCCTGCCCTTCTTCATGGCCTGGGGCGGGCTGGTGCATCATGCCCTGCAGCGCCCGGCCGCGGCGGCAATCCTGAGCCGCGTCTCGGCCACCACCATCGCCATTGCTGCGCTGCTGCTGGCTTTGCTGCTGGCGGCGCAGCCCTGGCTGTTTGCCCTGCTGACCGGCGCGGCGCGGCCCGATCTGGCGCCACTTTTTGCCGCCTGCCTGTTCAGCCTGTTCTGTGTGCTGGCGAAATCGCCGCTTGGCGCCGGCCTGCTGCGCCTGCCCGGCACCGGCTGGTCGCTGCGCAACAACCTGCTCACCCTGGGCCTGTTCCTGCCGCTGGCCTGGCCGGCTGTTCATCTGGCCGGCGCCACCGGCGCTGCGGTTGCCATCGCGCTGGCCAATCTGGCCGCCCTGCTGGCGCTGTTCTGGCAGGCGCAGCGCCATTGCCGGCAGACTCTGCCTGTCCTGGCCTGGCTGCTGCCGGCCCTGCTGGCCGCAATCTGTTTTGCGCCAGTTTGGCCTGGATCAATGCGGGCCTGGCTGCTGGGCGGCATGGTTCTGCTGGCGTTCCGGTTGCTGTGGCAATCCGTCCGCCCCGGTTCAACCAAGTGATGCTATAAATCTTTGCCATGACGATACGTAATCTCGACAAGCTCTTCGCCCCGCAATCGGTCGCCGTGATCGGCGCCTCGGAACGGCCCGGCCGGGTCGGCACCGTGGTGCTGCGCAATCTGCTGCAAGGCGGCTTCACCGGCCCGATCTGGCCGGTCAATCCGCGCTATAGCCGACTGGAAGGTATCCGTTGCTACAGCGCGGTGGCCGCCTTGCCGAATGCGCCCGATCTGGCCGTGATCTGCGTGCCGCCGGAAGCCGTACCCGGTGTGATCCACGATCTGGGCCACAAGGGCTGCAAGGCTGCCGTGGTGCTGACCGCCGGGCTGAATAGCGGCAAACTGCCGGATGGGCGCAGCCTGAACCAGGCCATGCTGGATGCAGCCCGGCCGCATCTGCTGCGCATCCTGGGGCCGAATTGCGTCGGGCAACTGGTGCCCGGCATCAAGCTGAATGCCAGTTTCGCACATATCTCGGCCGAGCCCGGCCGCCTTGCCTTCGTCAGCCAGTCCGGCGCGCTCTGCACCATCGTGCTCGACTGGGCGCGCGAACGCGGCATCGGCTTCAGCCACTTCATTTCGCTCGGCGATTCCAGCGACGTGGATTTCGGCGATGTGATCGACTATCTCGCCAACGATCCGCAGACCCGCGCCATCCTGCTCTATATCGAGAGCGTGAAACACGCGCGCAAATTCATGTCGGCGGCGCGTGCTGCGGCGCGCACCAAGCCGATCGTGGCGGTGAAATCCGGCCGTAATGCCCGCGCTGCCCAGGCGGCTGCGTCGCATACCGGCGCACTGGCCGGCGGCGACGATGTTTATACTGCTGCCTTGCGCCGCGCCGGCATCCTGCGCGTCGATGGCGTGGAGGAATTGTTCGACACCGTGGAAACCCTGGCGCATATGCGCAAGCTGCCGGGCGAAAGGCTGGCGATCATCACCAATGGCGGCGGGCCGGGCGTGATGGCGGTGGACAAGCTGGTGCATTACGGCGGCAACCTGGCCGATCTGGCGCCGGAAACCTTGAAAGCCCTGGATGCCGTACTGCCGCCGACCTGGTCGCATGGCAATCCGGTGGATGTGATCGGCGATGCACCGGCAGAACGCTATGCGGTGGCGCTGGATGCGGTGCTGGCCGATCCGAATGTGGATGCGGTGCTGGCCATGTATGCCCCCACCGCCATCGTGCCGGCGCTGGAGCCGGCCCAGGCGGTGATTACCGCTGCCGGCAAAACCGACAAAAACCTGTTGACCTGCTGGTCTGGCGGCGAGGCCGTGCTGGCGGCGCGGCGCGCCTTCACCGCCGCCAAGCTGCCCTCCTACGACACGCCGGACGCGGCGGCGCGCGCCTTCTCGCAGATGATCGCCTATCAGCGCAATCTGGCCAACCTGATGCAGATTCCGGCGGCATTGCCGGAGGATTTCACGCCGGACACCGCCACCGCGCGCCAGGTGATCCAGGGCGCACTGGCGGAACGGCGCAATATGCTGAACGAGATCGAAGCCAAGCGCGTGCTGGCGGCCTACGGCATCCCGGCCGTGGCAACAGAGCCGGCGGCAACACCGGAGCAGGCCGCCATCGTCGCCACCCGGCTTGGCTTTCCGGTCGCGATCAAGATTTTCTCGCCGGATATCTCGCATAAATCCGATGTCGGCGGCGTGGCGCTGAGCCTCGACAATGCCGACGAGGTGCGCGCCGCCGCCGAGGCCATGCTGGCCCGCGTACAACGGCTGCGGCCGGAAGCGCGCATCGACGGTTTCACCGTGCAGCAGATGGTGCGCCGCGCCGGGGCGCATGAACTGATCGTCGGCGCGCTGACCGATCCGATTTTCGGTCCGGCGATCATGTTCGGCCAGGGCGGCGTCGGCGTGGAAGTGATCGGCGACCGCGCCATCGCCCTGCCGCCGCTGAACATGCATCTGGCCAACGATCTGATCGAGCAGACCAAGGTCTGCCGGCTGATCTCCGGCTACCGCGATTTCCCGGTGGTGGACCGCCACAAGCTGGCCGCCCTGCTGGTGCGGGTGGCGCAACTGGTTTCCGATCTGGCGGAAGTGCGCGAACTGGATATCAACCCGCTGTTCGCCGATGCCCAGGGCCTGATCGCGCTGGATGCCCGCATCGTGGTGGGTGAAAGTGTGGTGCAGGGCCATGACCGGCTGGCGATCCGGCCCTATCCCCAGGCACTGGATGAAACCGTGACCCTGCGTGACGGCAGCAGCCTGCGGCTGCGCCCGATCCGGCCGGAGGACGAACCGGCGCACCAGGATTTCGTCGCCCATGTCTCGCCGGAGGATTTCCGGCTGCGCTTCTTCTCGCCGATGCGCTCGCTGCCACATGGCGAAATGGCACGCTTCACCCAGATCGACTATGAGCGCGAAATGGCCTTCATCGCCACCCGGCCGCTACCTGCCGGCGGCAATGAAACCCAGGGTAATGAAACTCTGGGCGTGGTGCGCGCCATCACCGACCCGGATAATCTGCGCGCCGAATTCGCCGTGCTGGTACGCAGCGACATGAAGGGCCTCGGCCTCGGCGACCTGCTGATGCGCAAGATCATCGCCTATTGCCGCCAGCGCGGCACCGGCGAGATCATCGGTGATATTCTGCGCGAGAATACCGCAATGCGCAGCCTGGCCGCCGAGCTAGGCTTCGAAACCGTCGCCTCGCTGGGGCCGGATGCGGTGGAGGTGCGGCTGCCGCTGCAGGGGGACTGACGCCGGCCCAGTTGCCGCCGCCTGCAGGGGGCACTATGTTTCAGCCCATGAGGACGCCCCGCCCCACCTGCCAGCCGCAGCAATGCCATGTCTGCTGACCTGTCCCGCGACCTGATCGACCCGTTCGGCCGCCAGGTCAGCTATCTGCGCGTGTCGGTCACCGACCGCTGCGACTTCCGCTGTGTCTATTGCATGGCCGAGGACATGACCTTCCTGCCCAAGGCCGAATTGCTCAGCCTGGAGGAACTCGACCGGCTGTGTGGCGCCTTCATCCGCCAGGGTGTGCGCAAGCTGCGGCTGACCGGCGGCGAGCCGCTGGTGCGGCGCGGCATCATGAATTTGATCGACAGCCTGGGCCAAAAGCTGGGCCAGGAACCGGGCCAAGGCCTGGAAGAGCTGACCCTGACCACCAATGGCAGCCAGTTGGAGAAATATGCCGAAGGCCTCTACAAGGCCGGCATGCGGCGCATCAATGTGTCGCTCGACAGCCTGGAGCCGGCCAAATTCGCCGAATTGACGCGCTGGGGCCGGCTCGACAAGGTGCTGGCCGGCCTGGCTGCCGCCAAGGCCGCCGGCCTGGCCGTGAAGATCAATGCCGTGGCTTTGCGCGGCGTGAATGACATGGAATTCGACCGCCTGATCGCCTGGTGCGGCGAGGAAGGCTTTGATCTGGTGCTGATCGAAGTGATGCCGATGGGCGATATCGGCACCCAGCGCGTCGACCAGTATCTGCCGCTATCGATGGCGCGCACGCAAATCCAGCGCCATTGGACGCTGGACGAGACGGATTACCGCACCGGCGGCCCGGCACGTTATTTCACCGTGCGGGAAACCGGCCGTCGTCTCGGCTTCATCACGCCGATGACGCATAATTTCTGCGAAAGCTGCAACCGGGTGCGGCTGACCTGCACCGGCCAGCTTTTCATGTGCCTGGGCCAGGAGGACAGCGCCGACCTGCGGGCGCCCTTGCGCGCCTCGGAAAGTGATACCGCGCTGGATCAGGCGATCCGTGACGCCATCGCCCGCAAGCCGAAGGGACACGATTTTGTGATCGACCGCCGCCGCCCGGCCGTATCAGTGCCGCGCCACATGAGCGTGACCGGCGGCTGAGCGCCTATTGCAGCTCGATCTGATGCGCGAAAGTCAGCCCATCCGAGATGGTGAGCTGGCTGTAGCCGAGCAGCCGGATCAGATCGAGGAACGTGAACAGATCCTCCACCGCGAAATCGCGCAGCAACTGGCTGGTGCGGGCCACGGCGGTAAGCTGCGCCAGCAAGGCCCGCGCCTGATACAGGCCGCTGAAACCAGCCTCGCCCATCGCCACGATGATCATCTTCTCGGCCTCGACACCTTTGGCGAAGATGGCGAAATTCGGCGGATAGGGCCGCGCCATCTGCTGCTGAGTCAGGCCGGTGACAAAAGCCAGCCGGGTTTCACGCGTCGCCTGCTGCAAGGGCGTGGCGCGGGCCTGATAGATTTCCGTGGAACTGAGCGGCGGATAGTAATAGCCGGCATGGCGGTCGTCATCATCGGCAGCGCGGCGCACTGTTCCCGCCGCCACCGCCGGCTGACGCATTTGAGCCTGATTCTGAACCTGAGCCGAAGCCGGCCCTGGCGCGAGATGCAGGCCCAGCACCAACAGGGCCAAGCCGCCCGCCATCATGATCGCACGCATATCATCCCCCTCGCCCCAAACCGCCCAGGAACTGCCCTGGCAGCAATTCACTGCCAGCCCCGATTCGCCTAGCCCCTTGATCCGCCAGGACCCTTGATTCGCCAGGACCCGGGGCTGTGCTGCCCCGCTACCCAGGTTATACTGGTTTTGCCGGCGCTTGCGAGCCGGTGATTTGCACCGGAGCCGTCTGTCCATGAGCCAAGCCCCACGCATTGCCCTGGTTGCCGCCAAGGGAGGGCCGGCAGAGGAAGCCCGCGACCGGCTGGCCACGCTGCATGAGACGGTGAAACCCGAGGAAGCCGAGGTTATCGTCGCGCTGGGCGGCGACGGCTTCATGCTGCAAACACTGCATCGCTACATGCACCGCAATATCCCGATCTACGGCATGAACCAGGGTACGGTCGGGTTTCTGATGAATGAGTATAGCGAGGCAGACCTGCCTCGCCGCGTGGCCGCGGCGGTGGCCGCGGTGCTGCATCCGCTGCGTATGAAAGTGCAATCCGATTCCGGCGGCGAGCGCGAGGCCCTGGCGATCAACGAGGTATCGCTGCTGCGCCAGACCCGCCAGGCCGCCAAGCTGCGCATCTCGGTGGATGGCCGCGTGCGGGTGGAAGAACTGGTCTGCGACGGCGCCCTGCTCTCCACCCCGGCCGGCTCGACGGCGTATAACCTTTCCGCCCATGGCCCGATCCTACCGCTTTCCGCCGGGGCGCTGGCGCTGACCCCGATCAGCGCCTTCCGCCCGCGGCGCTGGCGCGGCGCCCTGCTGCCGCGCACCGCCCAGGTGAAATTCGAAATCCTGGACAATTTCAAGCGCCCGGTCAGCGCCACCGCCGACGCCTATGAAGTGCGCGATGTGGTGGAAGTGGAAATCAGCGAGGAGCGCGCCATTGCATTGCGCCTGCTGTTCGACCCCGGCCATGACCTGGAAGAACGCATCCTGGCCGAACAATTCATGCCCTGACCGCGACATAAACAACGGGGCATAAAAAAAGCGCCGCGACATTGCTGCCGCGGCGCCTTTCAAACCGGATTGCAGCCGGCTTATTCCTTGGTCACGCTGTTGGCCAGGGTGAACTGGTCGGCACGCGCCTTGTAGACCAGACCCTTGCGGGTGGCCCAGGGGGTCACTTCGATATGCAGCGGGATCAGGCCGTAATCGTCGAGCGCAATCTTGCTGGCCTTCTGCAGCAATTCCTCACGCTTCTTGTCATCCACGGTCTTGAGCGCCTCTTCCAGCACGGCATCCATCGCCGGGTTGGAATAGCGGCCCTTGTTGGTGGTACCCATGCCCTTGTCGCGGTTCGGCGTCGCCAGCAGCGCGCGCAGCGGGTCCGACATTTCGCCGGTGCCGGCGCCCCAGCCAGCCAGATAGGCGGAATACTTGAACTCGTCGCGGTTCTTGAAGAACACCGTGCGGGTGACGGCATCCACCTTGGCCTTCACGCCGATGCGGTTCCACTGCGACGCCACGGCCTGAGCCACTTCGGCATCATTGATGTAGCGGTCATTCGGCGTGCCGAGCGTGATGGTGAAGCCGTTCGGATAACCTGCGTCGGCCAGCAGCTTCTTGGCCGCATCGGGATTATACGGATCCAGCTTGGCATCCTTGCGGGTGCCGAACATCGGATAGGGCAGCAGATCGGCGGTGGGCTGGCCCAGGCCTTCCATGATGCGACTGGTGATGGCATCACGGTTGATCGCCTGCGACAAAGCCTGGCGCACCTTGTGGTCCTTGAGCGGGTTCTTGCCCGCCGGCACGTCGGAGATGGTCACCGGGGCATCGGTGAACGTGTCGAGATGGATGTAGATCAGACGGTTGGACACCGCCTGGCTGATCTTCACATTCGGATTCTCGCGCAGCTTCTTCATATCGGCCGGCGGCGGATTCTCGATCATGTCGACATCGCCAGCCAGCAGCGCGGCAACACGGGCGGCGTCATTCGACATCGGACGGAAGGTGACCTTCTCCCATTTCGGCTTGCCGCCCCAGTAATCGCTGTTGCCGGCCAGCACCAGACGGTTGCCACGCACCCATTCGCTATACTTGTAGGCGCCGGTGCCAACCAGGCCCTCGCCCTTCGACAGCGCCTCGGTGGTCATGCCTTCGGCCACATCCGCCTTGGCCGCCTTCGACGACATGATATAGACGCGGCTCATATCGGTCGGCAGCAGCGGATACGGTGCGGCCGTGGACAATTCGACGGTGAAATCGTCCACCACTTTGATATTGGTGATCGGCTTGGTGTAGATGGACAGCGAGGACGGGCTGTTCGGCACCTTCGGCGGACGGTTCAGCGAGAACACCACATCGGCAGCGGTGAAGGGCGAGCCGTCATGGAACTTCACGCCCTTGCGCAACTTGAATTCCCAGGTGGTTTCGCTGATCGGCTTCCAGCTTTCGGCCAGGCCCGGATTGAGCTTCTGGCTCTCGTCCTGCAACACCAGGGTGTCGAAGATATGCGCCGCAATCTGATGGTTGGGCGTCAGGTTGTGGTAATGCGGATCGAGCGCGCTGGGCTCGGCCGACAGGCCAATCTTCAGTTCCTGCGCCAGCGCCTGGCTCATGCCCGGGCCGATATTGGCCACGGCAAGGCCCAGACCGAACAGGGCCGTGGAAGCCAGATAGTTGAAAGACCGGCGGGTCGGGTTGCGTCGCATCGTCATCACCTCTCCTGTATTGTGGCGCGGTTACACGCCGTTGCCAGGAGATTGCCTTAGTCTTGCGCGCACTGACAAGGGCTCCGTGCGCCTTCCGGTCGATTCAGGGTATCGCTGCCAGGTCTCAGGCGTTGCCGGCCGCAAGCCCAACCGGACAACTCACCCCGGTGCCGCCCAGGCCGCAATAGCCGCCGGGATTCTTCGCCAGATATTGCTGGTGATAATCCTCGGCATAGTAGAAATCCGGCGCTGCCAGTATATCCGTGGTGATGCGGCCATAGCCCGCCGCCTTCAGCTTTGTCTGATAGGCATCCCGCGAGGCCTCGGCAGCGGCGCGCTGTTCCGGCGTATACAGATAAATCCCCGAGCGGTATTGCGTGCCGACATCATTGCCCTGGCGCATGCCCTGGGTCGGGTCGTGGCTCTCCCAGAAGGTCTTGAGCAAGGTGGCGAAATCGACAAGGGCCGGATCGTAGACCACCAGCACCACTTCATTATGCCCGGTCAGGCCGCTGCACACTTCCTCATAGGTCGGATTCGGCGTGTAGCCGGCGGCATAGCCCACGGCGGTGCTGTAAACCCCGGGTAATTGCCAGAATTTCCGCTCGGCACCCCAGAAACAGCCCAGGCCGAACACCGCCTGTTGCAGACCATCGGGGAACGGCCCCTTGAGCGGATTGCCCTTGACAAAATGGCGCGCCGGCACCGGCATCACGGCCGCGCGGCCCTTCAAGGCCCGGCCGGCCTCCGGCATGGTGGTTTTGTGGCTGGGGGTGAGAAAAAACATCGGTAGTCTCCCAAAGCTCCGGCGGCGGCACCTGCTGCCAATAGGTTGGCATGCGATGCCGACAGGTCAAGCCCATCCTGCTGTTTCAGGGGGTATTGCTGTTACAGGGACAAGACAACCTATGGCAACCTGCCGGCATTGCGAGTAAAGTGCATACAAACAATCGCTCGCATCGTCGACTTTCCCTTTCCCTGCATCTCATCCGTTCCGAATCATGTGGTCTCCTGCCCTGCTGTTTGGCGAAGGCAACCGTCGCGGCGTCACCTCGATGGTCGTCGGCATGGTACTGTTCGTCGGCAACGACGTTTTGATCAAGCTGGCCAGCGAAACCGTGCCGCTGGGACAATTGATGCTGGTGCGCGGCTTCATCGCCAATGTGGCGATCATGCTGCTGCTATGGGGCAGCGGCCTGATGGACAAGCTGCCGCTGCTGTTCAACCGCGTCGTGCTGGCGCGCGGCATTCTCGACCTGCTGGCCTCGATTCTCTATCTGCTGGCGCTGTTCAACATGCCGATCGCCAATACCAGCGCCATCGGCATGACCTCGCCGCTGCTGATGACCGCCGTGGCGGCGCTGTTCCTGCGCGAAAGTGTCGGCTGGCGGCGCTGGTCGGCAATTGCCTGCGGTTTCTGCGGCGTGATGCTGATCGTGCAGCCGAGCGCCGCCGGCTTCAATTCCTGGTCTTTGCTGGCCGTGGCCTCGGTGGTGTTCATCGTTGCCCGCGACCTGACCACGCGCCGGGTCGGCCAGGGTATCCCCTCGCTGATCGTCACCGCCGGCACCTCGATCATGGTGATGCTGGGCGGCGGCGCCATGACCCTGGCCCAGGGCTGGGTGCCGATGTCGCCCCGCGCGGTGATCCTGCTGACGGCGGCGGCATTGTTCCTGATCGGCGGCTACCAGCTCATCATCGATGCCATGCGCCATGGTGAATTGTCGCTGGTCGGGCCGTTCCGCTATTCCGCCCTGGTATTTTCGCTGCTCGGCGGCTACCTGGTCTGGGGCGATGTCCCCAATGCGCTGGCCTGGATCGGCATCGTCACCGTGGTAGCTTCCGGCCTCTATGTGCTGCACCGCGAAAGGTTGCGGCAGCGCGAATTGCTGGCCCATGCCTCCAAGGCGGCGATCTAAACGCCACCCCAGGTAGGCATTCCAGCGCCCAATTCTCCCAGCTCCAGCCCGCCGGGCCATTTATGGGGCTGGATATGCAGGGCAGGATGCAATAAGTTCCGCCCGCCCGGCAGGGACCCGGGTTTTGACCTAATTCTTCGGAGGACGAAATGGCGTTGGTGTCGATGCGGCAGCTTCTGGATCATGCGGCCGAGCATGGCTACGGTCTGCCAGCTTTCAACGTCAACAATATGGAGCAGGTGCGCGCCATCATGGACGCGGCCAGCGAAACCAACAGCCCGGTGATCCTGCAGGGTTCGGCCGGCGCGCGCAAATATGCCGGCGAGCATTTCCTGCGCCATCTGGTGGTGGCGGCGGTGGAAGCCTATCCGCATATCCCGGTGGTGATGCACCAGGACCATGGCGCCTCGCCGGCCATCTGCATCGCCGCAATCCGCTCGGGCTTTTCCAGCGTGATGATGGATGGTTCGCTGCGCGAGGATGCCAAGACCCCCTCCGACTATGCCTATAATGTGGCCGTGACCCGCAAGGTGACCGAACTGGCGCATAGCATCGGCGTGACCGTGGAAGGCGAACTGGGCTGTCTCGGCTCGCTCGAAACCATGCGCGGCGACAAGGAAGACGGCCATGGCGCCGAAGGCACCATGACCCGCGAGATGCTGCTGACCGATCCGGACGAAGCGGCCAATTTTGTCGCCGAAACCCAGTGCGATGCGCTTGCCATCGCCATCGGCACCTCGCATGGCGCCTACAAATTCTCGCGCCAGCCGACCGGCGACATCCTGGCCATCGACCGCATCAAGGAAATCAACCAGCGCATCCCCAACACCCATCTGGTGATGCATGGCTCCTCCTCGGTGCCGCAGGAATTGCTGGCGGAAATCCGCGAATATGGTGGCGACCTGAAGGAAACCTACGGCGTGCCGGTGCAGGAAATCCAGGAAGCCATCAAATATGGCGTGCGCAAAGTGAATATCGACACCGATATCCGCCTGGCGATGACCGCCGCGATCCGCAAGCATCTCGCCACCAAGCGCAGCGAATTCGATCCGCGCAAGTATCTGGCCGATGCCCAGAAGGCCGCCACCCAGGTTTGCAAGGCGCGCTATATCTCGTTTGGCTGCGAAGGCATGGCCGCCAAGATCAAGCCGCTCGACCTGGAAGAGATGGCCAAGCGCTATGCAAGCGGCGCGCTGAAGCAGACCGTGAACTGATCCAGCCCCATAACGGGCAGCAATCAGGCCGGGGGCAACACCCCCGGCTTTTTTGTTGCCCCGGTTTTATGCCGGGCTGTTTCATTGCCCGGGCTTTTTGATAACCGGGGGCAATTTTGTCCCGCCCGTCGCCCGGGAAAACTTGACATCCCGGTCCTCTCCGCCTATCTCTGCGCCGCGTCGGGCGCCCTGTGGCGGGGTAGCTCAGTGGTAGAGCAAAGGACTCATAAGCCTTGGGTCGGCGGTTCAATCCCGCCCCCCGCTACCACTCAAATGACCATGCTGCCGCAAGGCTTCGGTGATCATCTGAGTGGACAGGCACCCGACGCAATTCAGAAAAGGCAGGTTCCGGTTTCCCGGGCCTGCCTTTTTTCTTGCCTCCAGGCCCGATTCAGCCGCCATCCCCGCCCTCGCCGCGCTACTTCTGGGTGGTTTTTATCTACGACTTTAGGATGAGGCGCGACGGTTCCGCCGGGGTGATTCGGCGGCTTTTCCGGCCTGCCCGGGGGCGTTCAGGCATGCTGGTTTGGCGGTCGCCCGGGGCGTCGTCGGGGCCGGCTTGGCGGCCATTTACAGTTCAGCCCGGAAAACACAAAAGGCTTAGCCGTTTCGGGCTAAGCCTTTGAGAAAAATGGCGCGCTCGAAGAGATTCGAACTCCTGACCCCCAGATTCGTAGTCTTACCAAGGCTATGCCTCTGGACCCGCATGAATACTGGGTTTTGCTAAGTGTAAGAGCATCTTAGCTCGAAAGCAAAGGGACAATCGTTGCCATCAGAGGCCACTCATTTCCATCTGTGTCCGCTTGGATGCCGGACACACGACGGACACGGATGCCTACCAAAATCAGCGAAAAGGTCGTCAAGGAATTGCTGCCCCCGGCAACGGGGAACCGGCGCGTCTATGACACCGACCTCCCCGGTTTCGGGGTTCGGATCACGGCCAACGGGGTTGTTGCCTTTGTCCTTAACTACACCCTTCGGGGTGTGGAGCGGCGTTTCACCATAGGCCGCTGGCCGACCTGGTCGGTTACGGCGGCCAGGGATGAAGCGAAGCGCCTCAAGCGGCTGGTGGACCAAGGCCACGATCCATTGAAGGAACGGCAGGACCACAGGGCGGCCCCCACGGTGCGGCAGCTCTGGGAGCGGTATGAAACCGAACATCTGCCGAGCCTGTCCAAGGCCGGTGGGAAAGACGTCGAACGCATGTTCGAGCAGTTGATCCTGCCCAGGCTCGGCAGCAGAAAGCTCATGGACCTGACCTCTGCCGATACCGACAAACTGCACCGGGACATCACAAAGGATCGCGGCGGCACGCGGGCCAATCGAACCCTGATGCAGTTGCGCCATGCCCTGAACCTGGCAATCCGCTGGCAGTGGCTTGAGCGCAATCCTGCCGCGAGCTTCAACCGCAACGATGAGCAAGGTAGGGAGCGTCACCTCACCAGCGAAGAATTGGAACGTCTGGGCAAGGCACTCGATACAGAGAAAGACGGCAATGCTGCCGACGCGGTTCGACTGTTGTTGCTTACAGGCGCTCGTCGCAGTGAGGTACTGGGCGCCACCTGGAACGAGTTCGACTTGGTTGCCGGACTGTGGACGAAAGAAGCCCACAGGACAAAACAGCGCAAGAGGCATCGCGTTCCCTTGAGCGACACCGCAGTGACGGTGCTACTTGAAATGAGGGAACTGAAGGGCGAAAGCGAATATCTTTTCCCCACTGTCAATGGAACATGGCGAACAGAGATCAACGGTGCCTGGAACCGCATCCGCAAAGCGGCGGGTTTGAAGGATTTCCGTTTGCATGACTTGCGGCATTCGTTCGCAAGCATCGGGGCATCGAACGGACTTAGCTTGGAGATGATTGGCGCGCTATTAGGCCACAACGATGTGACCACGACAGCGAGATATAGCCATCTGTTCGATGATGCCTTGCGGAGCGCGGCGAACCTGATAGGCGGGAAACTCTCAAAGAGAGGCTAATCAGCAAAAGGTGTGCCAATGGCAGTGAATGAACCATGTGGCACCACCTACTGACGATCATATGGCCCTGTAACGGCTATTTGTGTCACCACTCCGAAATCATCAATCGGAGAGGTCATCCTATGACTAGTCAACCCGAGTTTTTTACCATCAATGAACTCGCCTTGCACTTGGGGCGGTCAAAGCGAACACTGCTCCGGTGGCATGCGCGCCGCATCGGCCCTGCAAGGGTCCGTGTTGGGAATCTTCTAGTGTATCGACGCGAGGCCGTCGAAAACTGGCTGAAGCGCAATGAATCAGCAGTGGTGCGCTGATGCAATCGCCCTCCGACCTGACTCGCTTTCTCTGGGGCGAAAGACCGGATGGCTGGGCAACCATCTGGGACAAGACCACCAAGCGAACCACTCCCATCCGCGCGGCGGATCATGTTGGCCTCGATAACTGCATTCAATCTCTCTGCTCCAATGGTGGCGAAGTGTATTTCGGCACTGGCCTACAGGCCCAGCCCCCACTGAACGGACGAGGTAAGGCAGATGACATCTCCGCCTTCAGCGGCCCCTTTTTTGACTTCGATGTCAGGGACGCGGGCCACCAGAGGGCAACCTATCCAAAGAGCATGCAGGAGTGCCGGGATTTCATTGCTACGTTGCCGCTCAAGCCGTCAGTCTTGGTCAATACCGGCGGCGGCTTTCATGCCTACTGGGCTTTCACCGAACTGTGGGTATTCAGCGATGATACCGACCGCCAGAAAGCAGCCGCCATGCTGGCGGGATGGCAGCGGCGCATCATTGAACTGGGAAGTCGGCACGGCTGGAAATTCGACTTCACTGGCGACCTGGCGCGGGTTCTTCGACTGCCTGGCACATGGAACCTGAAAATCCCGGGCCAGCCCCGCCCTGTGACTGTTGAATATTGGAGCGATGAAAATGCGCTACAGCATTGAGCAGTTTGCACCGCATCTCGCAGCCCCTGAAGCCCCAAAGCGGAAAGCGGTAGGTAAATCAGAGCGTACCGAAAGGCGTAAGTCGGAGAACAGTCAGTCAGCCCAGGATTTGCTGCATTGCCCTGCCGTCAAACACCTCTTTGTCGGCAACGCGGCAACTCTGACCGAGCCGGGATGGCTCGCTTTGGCAACGCTCCTATCCAAGTGCGACGACGGCCGAGAGTTCATGCACGAATGGTCGGCACCATATCCGGGCTACGATCCCGCAGAGGCAGATGCCAAGTTCGACCATTCCACCAAGTATGGCCCGGTTACCTGCAAGCGGATTGCGGAAGAGTTGGGCGGCTCCGAACACTGCACCGACTGCCTCTATGCAGGAAAGATTCGCTCCCCTATCCAATTAACGGACCCTGTTGTGCGTCTGAGTTGTCGCTTCGCCTACGTTGTATCGACAGGGGAGTTTGTCGAGCTATGAGTAAACTTCGACTGACGAAAGAACAGTTCAGCGACCAAAATTCAGCTGAGATCAAGAATGGCGCCGCCGCTAAGAAGCTCTTGAACTATCACGGTCTAATTCGGGCTCGCGATTTCACTTATGAACCTGGTCGAGGAAGAGTCGTCGAACGCGATGATGAGACGTATATCAACCTATGGGTCAATGATGGCTGCCAATCTGTCGATGGCGATCCGTCTATCGTCTTGCAACATATTGAGTACCTCTTTCCCGATGAGTCGCATCGTAGGTACATGATCCAGGCTCTTGCGTACTTGGTACAGAATCCCGGCAAGCGGCTTCGCTTTGTAATTCTCATTACCGGCAAGCCTGGAACTGGAAAATCCCTGCTGGGTCAGTTGATGAAATTAATCATTGGCCCCAGCAACTGCCGCGAAGTCTCAACCGAAGAACTGCGCTCCGGGTTCCAGGATTATATCGAGGGCGTATTGCTCTTGATTGTCGAAGAACTCATGGCAGCAGGGCGCCTCGAACTCGGCAACGCGCTGAAGTCCCTGATCACCGCTGACGAGCAATGGGTAAACATCAAAAATCAGCGTCCGCGTAGGGTAAGAGTTCTGTTTAGCGGCCTTGCGTTCTCGAATCACAAACATGCCATCCACATTGAGCCAGGCGACCGGCGATGGTTCGTCATCGACAGCCCTGCGGAACCAAAGGAGCCGGCCTATTACATCGCCCTAGCCGATTGGATTGAGCAGAATCCGGGCATCTTCCGGCGATACCTCGAAGCCGTCGACCTGACCGGCTTCAACCCGGCCGCCCCGCCCCCCATGACCGCCGCCAAGGCGGAAATGACCGAGGACAGCCGGACACCGCTCGAATGGACCATTCGCCACCTGCTTGCGGAAAGTGCCTACCCCTTCGACGCCGATGTCGTGACCCTGGAAGGGGTTCTTCAGGCTGTCCGGCAAGACGTACCCAGGGCAACCACCCAGGCGGTCCTGAATGCCCTGAAGAGCCTGGGGGCGGTCAAGCTGCCCCGCGTCCGGCTGGGCCAGGGCGTCCAGGTCAGCCCTTGGGCTGTCCAGCGCCCCGAACTTTGGCTCCAGGCCACTCCGGAAGCCATCCGGGAGGCCCTACAGGGTCAGCGGAGGGCCGCATGACAGCAGTATGGCCGGAAGGCTGGCATTACGCCTCAGCCCCCGTGCAGGTGAGTGAGTGTGCAGGGTGCCCAAACCTCTTTCCCATTTTCTCTCTGCTGCGCCCACCTGCTCTCTATCCTCTTTTTTATTTTTTCTCTCGCGTAGTTTTTAGGGGATGCACACCTGCACACTCACTCACCCCAGGGGGAGATTGTTACTACGACGTTAAGAAATTCCCGAGGTGCCGATGAACCAGAAAATGGCCCCCATCACCCTTCGGAACCTAAATCCTCACTTTCCGCCCTGGTGCTGGATTTCCAGTTTCGAGCTGTCGGCCATGACCGACCGCAGTCTGGTCACCCTCCGCAACTGGCGACTTCGGGGTACCGGGCCAGCATGGTCCCGTGATCAGAAAGGCAAGATTTGGTACCGCCTCGCCGATGTTCTGAGCTGGGCAAGCGGTGGGCAACAGTCTGCCGACGAAGCGATAGACAACTACCTAACGACCGTTCCTGGCTTCGGGGGCCTAAGCAAAGAGCGAGCCATCGAACTCCTAAGCCGGCATGCACGCCCCCTGCCGAAGCTGGTCCACCCGCTTTGGAAGTTCTCGAAGTCAACCTCCCCCATCCGCATGGAGACCACCTGATGTTTATCAACCCGACCACCCTGGCAGCCCTCACACTCAAAAAGCACACCAGCATCCCGGTCGCCGAGGCGTACCAAGCAGACAACCACGACACCTGGGTGAACTGCCCTCGTTGCGGTCGTTACCATCGTTTCACTGCCGATGAGTACCCTCAAGGCATGCTGGCTGCCAAATGCGAAGACGGCGACCCGTTCGCCAAATCCGAACGCCCCTCCTACTACTATGTCCACATTGAGGGGCTTGCCACACTGGCCGATGTCTCCCGCTTCTTGAAACACAATGCGAAGCGTCAGCGTGAGAGTGACGCACTCCAAGAATCAGCCACCAAACAGGCAGCTTCCCGCGCCAAGATCGAAGCCAGTCGGAAAAGGTAACCACAGCATGTCCCGCAAGCGCGTCATCCTTCACGGCTACTTGGCCAATCTCTACCCAGGACCACCGCCAGAGTTTGAAGCGGAGTCCGTAGCCGAAGCTATCTACGCACTGACCAGGCAAATAAAGGCGTTCAATCCCCGGCCCTACCAGCCGAAGCACTGCGTCCGCGTCGTCGGTTTCGACGACCCGTCACTCCTGGCGCATCCCACGGACGTTGAGGACATCCACATCGTTCCCGACTTCTCAGGCGCCGGTGGTGGCGGCGGAGGCTACTTCAAGATTGCCATTGGCGCACTCTTGATTGCCGCAGCTTTCATTCCGGGCATGCAGGCTTTGGTCTTGATCGAGGCTACCGCCAGCACCGCAGCCATTACCGGCGCATCCGTGGCGTTCAGCCTTGGCATGAGTCTAGTTCTTGGCGGCCTGATGGAGATCATGTCTCCGGCTCCGAAGCGAGAAAGTGGCAGCGGCCCAATGTCAGAAGTCGCTGCGTCCCGCTATCTCGGAGCGCCGAAAAACACGACCAAGGTCGGAACGAGGATTGGCATTCTATATGGCCGGGGGCAGGTCTACGGCCACATCCTGTCTTTCAACATTGACGCGAAACAAGTCCCCGCGTGAAATGCGATTGCATCGGAGGAATTTCCAACATGACCAAACCGCTCTTGATCCTGCTTCTAACCCTGACAGCATGTGGGAACCTGGGCTATCGTTGGTATCATGGGAATCTACCGAGAAACAAAGTTGACATTGATGGAGTGACCGTTACCGTTCTCGACCGAGGCAATAGTGAACTCGATGCTTTTGATGGCGGTGATGTAGCTACAGAGACCATTTTTATTATCAAGGGCCGTCAGATTGCAGCCATCGAGAAGTTCTCAGGATGCAAAGTAAATCAGGCTGAGTACATGCAGGGAGCGCCAATCTTGCAGGCCCGTGTGAAGTGCTGAGTTTGCGTTTTCTCGTGTCACATATGGGCTGGAAATAAGAAAGTCGGGGAGCTACCCCGACTTTCTGTCACTTGGCTCTGGTCTCTATCCTCATCAGGCTCTCGATCCTTACCGCTTGCCTCCAACAAGATGAGGTATTGCGATTTCGATGACGGCCTATGGATTCTGATGCGGGCCTTCGGACTCTGCGCTGCGATGTCTTGATCTTGCTTTCGCAAGTGCTGGAAGCAACCCAGCGACGATGGGAGTTAAATCACACATCCCTGCTTCTGGTCGAGGCAGGATATGAAAGATATCGGACATCTTAACCCTCTGGAAATTTTTGATATTTTCCAGGGGGCATCTCTCAGTCTGTGCAATTCCGGGCGATCACCCAGAGATCATCACACTCAGCTCGAAACACCAAACAATCTCAACGTCATGGTTCGTCGTTTCGTGGATGAAGCAAACATAGGAAAGATCAGCGAATGATATATGAGGATGCAGCAAAGCGATTAAGCCCTGCAGAGATGGCAGACCCTGCCTTGAGAAAGGCCGCCTTTCGTGAAATAGCACGACTTATTGTCTGGGAAGATCGGCACAAAAGGAAGTACGGTCAGAAAGTTGATATGGCCGGCAACATCTCTCGCGCATTGGAGCAGGCATTTAGGACCGGCCTTCAAACTGCTCAACAGCGGCAAAAAATTAGCGAAACGCCTAGGCAATTGGAATGGCTCGAAATTCCCCCGCGCCCCAGGGGGGCGCTTTGGGCAATTTGCACCACACTTATTGGCCGTTCCCCGAGAGAAGAGCAACAAGGCTGTTTGGTAGCCGCGATAAATCCTCGCAGGCCACACCTCGCAGTTTGGCGTTTAGAGATAAACGGACCACATCAGTCGGCCATAGATCGCACATATGGTGATGCGACTATTCGACCCCTTATACGCCGCGACCTTCTTACCCCCGGAAAAGCCGATGGCACTTTTGAAATATCGGCATTGGCAAGAACTTTGTGGGCTAAGTACATTCAGGTGGAGTCAATTTAAACTCGTTCTGAGTGAAGCCAGTATCGTCAAATTTTCCTGGGACAAAAATCGCAAACGGTCGCCGCTCACCTCTTTCTTTTTCCTCAGAAAATCATGGTACCCTTTTGCTTGGGCCTCCATCCCGGCCTGATATTGTTGAGTTGTCTCTGAACTTCTCACATTAGGGGATGACAAATGGAAAAGATAACTCAACCGAGAAAGAAGAACCCGTTTTACCAGAAGCGCGACCAGGACGTTCGGTATCGGTGCCAAGTGCTGGGCGAATCGGACGGTGACATTGCGGCAGCATGGGGGATGTCGGAGCATAGCCTCCGCTCCCTACGGCGTCGCCTGGGCATCAGGCCAACCAAAACAGGTACATCCAAGAGCGGAGCGAAACGCAACCACAGATTAATGGTGCCGCTTTCGCAAATTCACCACCAGATTGGCGTGAAACTCGACCTGCACCGAGCGACCGTCGCCAAGCAACCCGCTTTGGAATTTGCACACAAGATGCGCGTCAGCAGCATGCGTCTCCGCAAGATGGAACTAGGGACTTGGGATTTTACCCTGTCGGACCTGATAAAGATTTCCGGTATGCTTGGCCTGCCCCTTGAAGAGTTGGTCAAGCTGGCGAATCCACCCTGCTGGCAGCAGCCCGAAGCAACCCGCAGACCTTCGGCCCACTAAGCGAGCCGGACACAGGTCGGACACAGTGGAAATGAGTTAGGTCGAATTTTCGGCTAAGTCTTTGAAAAGATTGGCGCGCTCGAAGAGATTCGAACTCCTGACCCCCAGATTCGTAGTCTGGTGCTCTATCCAGCTGAGCTACGAGCGCGCTGTGCGGCGAACCGCGACGGGGCCGGAACCTACTCAATAAGCCGGGGGTATGCAAGCCTCTCGGCAGCAGCTTTATTGCTTCCTGCAAGTCTCGGATTCTCAAGGCAGAAGGTGCTTGCGGCGGCGCGGCGGCATTGGCTAGTATATATCGCGTTTCCATCTATGCGCTGGATGCCGTCGCCGGTCTGCTGATTCTGGCGGCAGGGTGCCGCACAGGGTTGGAAGCAAACGGGGGTTGCTTAGGCAACGGGCTGTCTTGTGCGTCGGAACCGGATCACCGGCCGGTGCTGATGGGGCGTACCGAAGCCGGGCAAGCCGCAAGGCGACAATGATTTCAACCATGAGACGGCGCGGCATGTCACATACTATTGTCCACCCGGTAGTTGCCGAAGCGGCGCCCAGCCGCAAGCTGCGCGGCCATGTGCTGCTCAATGCGGTTTCGGCATTGGCGCTGGTTTCGCTGCTTTCGGCCTGTTCCTACGTTTCGGATGAATTGTGGCCGTCGCTGACCGGGGAAGACCCGACCGGCCGGCCGGTCATGGCGCAGCAGATCGCACCGGCCGGTGCCGAGGGCAATCCGCAGCCCACCGTCAGCTTCAACCCGCAGGTGGCTCAGGCCCAGGCGGCGAGCCAGACGCCGCTTTTCGGCAATGGCGCGGCCGCCGCCGCCGGCCTGCCGGCGCCGCCGCAGCTTGGCAACACCGCCTATCAGCCGGTGGGCGTCACCCCGGGCCAGCCGACCGGCACTTTTGTCGGCCAGAAGGTGCAGCAGATGCGCGCCGAGTTGCAGCAATTGCAGCAGGCCGTGGTGCAGCGGAGCAACCAGGTGCAGGGCATCCGGGGCTCGGCCACCGCCAATTCGCAGCGCTATCATGGCACCGTGGCGGCCATCAACACCCGCCTGCAGATGGGCACCACGCCGGGCAACCCGATCCTGGTCAACCAGTGGAACCAGGCCCAGGCCGATCTCGACCGCATGGCCACCGATGTGGCAGCGATGAATTCGCTCAGCAATGAAGTGGCCGCCGATTCCGCGATGGCGACCTACCTGCTGCAATCGACCAAATCGACCTATTCGATTTCCGGCGCCATCGACGAAGATCACCGCCAGCTTACCATCCTGGCGGATGAAACCTCCAAGACCGTGGTGCAGATCGACCGCCTGCTCGGCGAATTGTCGGAAGACGTGTCGCGCCAGACCGCCTATGTCGGCACCGAACGCGGCAATCTGACCACGCTGTCCACCGCAATCAAGAGCGGTGAAGCGCTTGGTCCGTCGCTCGGCACCCGCGCCTTTGCCGCCGCCACCATGGCCGGCAGCCAGCAGGCCTTTGCCAGCCCGAGCGGCGCCGTGACCGGCCCGGCCACCGCCGCCAATCCGCTGCCCAGCCTGGATGGCCGCACCCCGCTGGTGGTGATCCGCTTTGACCGCGCCGATGTACCCTATCAGCAGGCGCTCTATAATGCCGTGACCAAGGCGCTGGAACGCCGGCCGCAGGCGCAGTTCGACGTGGTGGCGGTGGCCGCCGGCCAGGGCAACCTGGCCCAGGTCGCCAGCAACCAGAACCAGGCGCGGCGCAATGCCGACCGCGTGGTGCGCAGCCTGGCCGATATGGGCCTGCCGGCCAGCCGGGTCACCGTCTCGGCCGCCGGCAACTCGCAGAACGCCGCCAACGAAGTGCATGTGCTGGTGCGCTAAGCCAGTCTGCAGACCAGTCAAAAACCCCGCCGGGCAGCCGGCGGGGTTTTTTCATGCCCTCAGGGCCGCGGCCCGATCATGCCGAGCGGATCGGCCAGCCGGTCATATTCCTCGGCACTCAGGAAACCGAGCGCGATGGCTGCCTGCTTCGGGCTGCTGCCCTCAGCAAAAGCCTTGTTGACGATCTGCGCCACCCGGTCATAGCCGAGATGCGGATTGAGCGCCGTGGCCAGCATCACCGATTGTTCGACATAGCGTTGCAGCGTCTCGTGATTCGGCTCAGTACCGGCCACCAGTTCTTCGCCGAAAACCTGCGCCGCATCAGCCAGCAAGCGGATCGATTGCAGGATATTGTGCAGGATCACCGGCTTGGCGACATTCAGCTCAAAATGCCCGGCAGCGGCGGCATGGGTCACCGCCACATGATTGCCCATCGCCTGATAGCAAACCTGCAACAGGGTTTCCGCCAGGGTGGGATTGCGCTTGCCTGGCATGATCGACGAGGTGAGGCCATCATGCGGCAACCGCAATTCGGCCAGCCCGGCGCGCGGCCCGGCGCCCAGGAAACGGATATCATTGGCGATCTTGGCCAGCGATACCGCCAGGGTGTTGAGCATGCCACTGGTTTCCACCAGCGCATCATGCGCCCCCATACCCTCGAATTTATTCGGATTGGCCTGGAATGGCAGCCCGGTCAGCGCCGCCAACTCGGCGACAAAGGCAACATCAAAGCCGGCCTTGGCATTCAGGCCGGTACCCACTGCCGTGCCGCCCTGGGCCAGGGGATAAAGCCGTGGCAGCGCATCTTCCAGCCGCGCCAGCCCCAGTTCGAGTTGCCGCGCCATGGCACCGAAGCCCTGCCCCAGGGTCATCGGCGTGGCATCCTGCAAATGGGTGCGGGCGATCTTGACGATCCCGGCCCAGGCGGCCGCCTTTTCCGCCAGACGACCATGCAGGCTCGACAAAGCCGGGCGCAGGCGCTGCGTCAATTCCAGCACGGTGACGATATGCATCACGGTGGGGAAGGTATCATTGGAGGATTGGCCGCGATTGACGTGGTCATTCGGATGCACCGGCCGCTTGCTGCCCAAGGGCTGGCCAAGCAATTCATTGGCGCGGTTGGCGATCACCTCATTGGCATTCATGTTGGTGGCAGTACCGGAACCGATCTGCCACACCGGCAGCGGAAAATGCGCATCGAACCGCCCTTCCCAGACCTCGCGCGCCGCCTGCTGCACCGGGCCGGCGAGATCGGCGGGGATTTCCCCCAAGGCGGCATTGGCCTGCGCCGCCGCCAGCTTTTGCAGCCCGATGGCATGCACCACGCTGGGCGGCAGTTTCTCTTCCCCGATCCGGAAGATATTCAGGGCGCGCTGCGTCTGCGCGCCCCAGTATTTATCGGCGGGCACATCAATGCTGCCGAATGCGTCGCGCTCGGAACGGACGGCCATGGCTCTCTCCTGCGGCTGGCGGGGCGGCAATGGAGAGCCAAGCATGTCCTGGCGGCAAAGGCCAGCCTTGCCGCGCCGCCTCAGCGCCCGCGCCGATAATTGCGGGCGAAATCCGGCGTGGCGATGCCGGGTTTGAGCCGGACATCATCCTGCGGCGGCCCGGCCTGCAAGCGTAGCGGGATCACGCCGGCCCACAGATCGTCGCGGGCATAATCCTCCTCCACATCGATCACGCCACGATCCCGCACCTTGGCCGACACTTCAACCATCGGAAACCGCAGCACCAAGGTGGCATCCAGTTCCTTCTGCTTGGGCGGCCGCACGCGATGGCCTGGGATCAGGTCCTGCACGATGGCATCGATGATGCCGGGCTTTTCCGGGCCGTCCACCCGCTCGCCGGCGGCATAGATCACCACCGAGCGGTAATCCATGCTGCAGCCAAAGCCGGAACGCCCGGCCACCAGGCTATCCACCAGCGTCACCTCGATACAGGCCGGTGCGCCATCGGCCAGGGCGCAAAGCATGCGGTTATTCCGGCTGCCATGGATATAGACAGACTCGCCCTGGCGCAGGATCGAGGTGGGAATGACATGCGGCCGGCCATCCAGCACAAAGCCGACATGGCAGACCAGTGCCTCATCCAGGATGGCATGCACCAGGGCGCGGTCATACGAACCGCGATCCGGCCGCCTTTGCAGCCGGGTGCGCTCCGTGGGGGTGTAGCTGTCAGCGCTCATGCCACACCTCAGGCGCTCTTGCGCTGCTGTTCATGCAGCAGCATGTCACCTTCATAGGCCGCCAGTTTGGCGGCACCCTGCCCACTGCGGAACACTTGCAAGGTTTCATACAACGACCGAGGCACCTGCACGCCATCAACGGCCGTGCGCTGGCGCGCCTGATAGCGGCGGTCGGAAGGCAGTCGCGCCCCTTCCTGCTCCAGCAGCCGTTCAAACAGCTTTTCGCCATGCGCCAATTGTGCCTCACGGCTGCCGCCGGCCATGCAGCGCAGCGGATCAATGGCGATCACCAATTCGCCGCCGCAGGGCGCGCCGGTATTGGCCTTGTCATGCTCGCCGGCTTCGTAACTCAGCACATCGCCCACCAGCGGTCCGGCCAGCAATTCCACCATCAGCGCAATACAGGCCCCCTTATGGCCGCCGAAGGGCAATTGCGCCCCGGCCAGCGCCACTTTCGGATCGGTGGTGGGGGCACCATCCGGGCCAATGGCCCAGCCTTCCGGCAGCGACTTGCCATCACGCAGGCGGATCTGGATTTCACCGCGCGCACTGGCGCTGGAGGCCTGATCAAAAACCAGCGGCGGGTGGCCAACACGCGGCCAGGCAAAGGCCATCGGGTTGGTGCCGAATAGCGGTTTGATACCACCGGCCGGCGCGACATAGGGGATGGCCGAGACATAGGCGAAAGCCACCAGGCCTTCCTCGGCGAGTTTCTCTACCTCGGGCCACAAAGCGGCCACGTTGAGCGCGTTATTCACCGCCAGCGCCGCAATACCCTGGCTGCGCGCCCGCTCCACCAAGGGCTGGTGACCATATTCCAGCGCCAGCGGTGAGAAGCCGCCATGCGCATCGACGCGCACCACGCCGGGAGCGAGATCACTCACGCTCGGCTCGGCATCCGGCGAGGCCTGGCCGGCACGTAATGCATTGACATAGAAGGCCATGCGGAACAGGCCGTGATGGCGGCATTCGTCACGCTCGGCCATGGTCACGGTATTGGCGATGGCGCGGGCATGATTGGCGCTGAAACCCTGGGCCAGCAGCGCCTGCTGCGCCGTGGTGAATACCTCATCAAGGCTCATCCTGACTGCATCTTCCATGATCCGCTCCTTGTTGCCTGCCTGTTTTGCCTGATCGTGAGAATTTGCATATTGTGCAAATTTTCTGGATGCTGGCACAAATTTGCATACCATGCAAATTATAATCTGCACGTCGGAAACAGCAAAAATCAGGCCGGCAATCACCGGCCCGGCATCGATCCGGAATTTGGCAGAGAATTCAGCGGGCGCGTGGCGCCTTGATCTTGCGCGCAGGCCTGGCCTTGCCACGCATTGCATTTCGCTTCGGCGCTTGGTGTCCGTGCGGCGGTGTCACGGTCATCAGCATACGCGCCGGCACGCGGCCGATATTACGTCCCATATGCGGCTGCTCGGCTTGAAAATGTACGGAATCACCGGCTTCCAGGGTGAAGCGGTCCGCACCAATCTGAAACTCGATACGGCCTTCCAGCAGGAAGAGGATTTCTTCGCCATCATGGCTTTGCAGCACCACATCCTGCTGTGTGCCAACTGGAAATTCGAGCAGGAAGGCGCTGATACGCGGCTCGGCCAATTCATCGGAAAGATGATGATAGGTATAGCCCTTGGCCTGCACCGGCAGGTTTCCCCGACGCTCGGCGCGGCGCGAAATGGCATAGGGCTGCGTTGGACCAGCGGCATCACCGCCTTCGCCGAACAAATCGCGCAATGACAGGCCCAGCGTTGTCGAAACCGCAATCAGGTTGGCGATGGAAGCGCCGGCTTCGCCGCGCTCGATGCGCGACAGGAAGGCGGCGGAAAGCCCGGTGGCAGCACCAAGCTGCATCAGCGTCAGGCCATGCTCACGCCGGGCAGCGCGGATGCGGATGCCGATCTGCCGTGCGACCGTCTGGGCCTGTGTCATGCATACTCCCTACCTGCCAATTTGCATGTAGAGAAAATCCGCCCGGCTGGCAAGCAGCAGCCAGGCGGCCGGAAAACTGACGCTCAGAGCACCAATTCGCGCTGCACGCCGCGCACATCCATTTCATAATCCAGCACAGCCAGCGGCGGGCGACAGAAATGCCAGGTCAGGCCCGACGAGGCCGCGCCGCGCCGCACAATCTCGTCGGCCAGGAACGGGTGCAGGTCGAACACCGTGTAGACCTGGCTGGCCGTGGTATCAGCCCAGCCGAAGCCGAGCGCCCCCATGCGGCGGGCCATTTCATCCAGCACAAACTGCGCCTTCTCGCGCAGGGCATCTGGCGTCTGCTCGCCGATGCGGATGCCCTTTTCGGCATAGCTGGCGTAACCTTCCGGCGATTCACCGCTGCCCGCCACCACAAAGCTGGGCTTGGCGCCCGGCGCCGAAGGCATGGTGTAACTGAAGGCATGGAAGCTCGGCCCGGCCGGCTTTTCCAGTTCCGGGCAGACATTGCTGCGTGCCACCGGATTGAGGCCATCGTGGAAAATGCCCCAATCCTGCAACGGCTTGATATAGCCGCGATTGAACGCCTCAAAACCGGCATCGTCGAACGGTGCTGGTGAACGCAATTCGCAGGCGCAGAAGGCGGTCATCGGCCGGCCCAGCGCCTTCAGATGCGCTTCGATGGCGGCGAAACCCTCGGCCAGCGGCACCGGGCGATGGAAACGCGCCCGCTCGATGACAAAACCCGGCTCGGCAGCCACGCCGGCGGAATACTGGAACACACCTTTGATGAAGCGATAACCACCCTCGGCGAAGCGCAATACCTCAGCCATACTCTGCTCTCCTTCCCTATCCGCGCCGCAGCGCGCAACACACCACTACAATGCACCCATATAGGCTTCACGCACCGCCGGATCGCGCGCGATATCGGCGGAGTTGCCCGACTTCACCACCCGGCCGCGATCGAACACATAGGCGCGGTCGGCCAGTTCCAGGGCATTCATCACATCCTGCTCGATCAGCAGGATCGCCATGCCATCGCGATTGACCCGGCGCAGCGCATCGGTGAGCAATTCCACCGCGCGCGGTGCCAGACCGAGCGACAATTCATCGATCATCAGCAATTGCGGCTGGCTCATGATGCCGCGTCCGATGGCGCACATCTGCTGTTCGCCGCCCGACAAAGTGCCGCCGGATTGATTGCGCCGGTCGGCCAGGATCGGGAAAATCTCATAAACCCGTTCCAGATCGCGCTGCACTTCAGCCTTGTCGTTGCGCAGATAGGCGCCCATCAGCAGATTGTCGCGCACGCTCATGGCCTGAAACAGCCGGCGCCCTTCCGGCACATGCGCCACACCGGCCTGCAAAATCGCCGCCGGCCCGGCCTGGCTCATATCCTGGCCATCCACCATGAAACTGCCGCCACGCGGCGCGATCAGGCCGGAGGCACAGCGCAGAAAGGTGCTTTTGCCGGCGCCGTTGGAACCGATGATGCAGACGATCTCACCCGGCTGCACCGCCAGCGAGATATCCCACAAGACCTGTACATCGCCATAGCCGGCCTGCAGGCCCTGCACCGCAAGTTTAGGCTTCGACGGCATCGCCTTCGCCTCCCAGGGTTTGGGCATATTTCTTGCCCAGATAAGCTTCGATCACCTTGCGGTCGCGCGTCACCTTGCCGGGCGCACCATCGGCGATCAATTCGCCATGATGCAGCACCACCAGGCGGCTCGACACGGTGAGCACCACCTTCATGATATGCTCAATGATGATGATGGTGACGCCCTGCTCGGCGATGCGGCGGATCAGCGCCAGGGCATCATCCACCTCGGTGGAATTGAGGCCGGCATTCACTTCATCCAGCATCAACAGCTTCGGGTTCATCGCCAGGCCCTTGGCGAATTCCAGCCGCTTGCGCTTGGCCAGCGTAAGCGTGGCGGCGGGTTTATCAGCCACATCGTCAAGCCCGGTGAACGCGATATGGCGGCGCGCCTGCTCAAACGCCTCGGCCATGCCACCGGCCTTGCCGGCAAACAGCGCGCCCGCCGCCACATTCTCCAGCACCGACATTTTCGGGAAGGGCTGCACGATCTGGAAGGTGCGAGCCAGGCCGCGCCGCGCAATCTGGTGCGGCGCGCGCTTGGTGATATCCTCGCCCATGAAGTGGACCTGGCCCTGGCTGGCCGGATGCACGCCGGTCACCACATTCACCAAGGTGGTCTTGCCGGCGCCATTCGGCCCCAGCAGGCCCAGCACTTCGCCTTCCTGAACCGCGAAGCTGACATTGTTGAGTGCCATCAGGCCGCCGAAGCGGCGCGACGCACCTTGCAGGCGCAAGACCTCGCTCATGACCGCGCCTCCTTCTTGAGCAGGCGTTCACGCACTAGCGCCAGCAGACCATTGGGCAGGAACAGCACCAGCACCACAATCAGCAGGCCAAGCACGGCAGCATGCAGGGTGAGGAAATTGCGCCAGACCAATTCTTCCAGCGCCAGATAGGCGAAGGCGCCCAGCACCGGCCCGTAGATGGTGCCAAGACCACCCAGCAGCACCATTACCAGCGGCTTGACGGAATACAGTACATCGAACACATCCGGCGGCTCGATGTAATGCACCCAGGAAGCATAGATCGCCCCAACCATGCCGACCCCAACCGCCGAGCAGGCAAAGGCCGTGACCTTGTACAGCGTGGTGTTGATGCCGAGAATGTTGGCGGCATCCTCATTCTGATTGATGCAGGACAGGCCAAAACCCAGCTTGCTGCGGCTGATCAGGATATTCATCACGATCAGACCAATGGCCATCGCCAGCATGACAAAGAAGAAGAAACGCGCCTGGCCATCCACCGACATCTGCAGGATCGGCAGATTGAGGCCCATGCCGCCGCCGGTCAGGTTCTGGCTTGAATTGACCAGTTCACGCAGCACTTCGGCTATCGCCAAGCTGGCAATGGCGAAGTAATGCCCCTTGAGATGCAGGATCGCCATGCCCATCAATGCGGCGAACACCATGGTGACCAGTCCGGCGGCAAACCAGGACGGCGCCATCGCCATACCCATGCTCTGCAGCACACCCGAGGTATAGGCACCCAGGCCGAAGAAGGCGGCGGTGGCGAAGGACGGATAGCCCGCCATGCCGCCGATGATGTTCCATGACAAAGCCAGGCCGGCATACATGCACATGATGGTGGCCAGGCGCAGGAAGTAGTTGTTGCCCAGCAGCGGCACCAGCGCCATGACCAGCGCGAAGCCGACCAGCGGCAGAATCAGGGTGAGCCAGTTTTTCATTCATACCCCCGCTTGCCGATCAGGCCGGCCGGCCGGAAGATCAGGATCAGGATCAGCAGCACAAAGGAGATGGTGACGGCATGTTCGGGGCCGAACCAGATCGCGCTGAAACTTTCGATCACGCCGAGCGCCAGGCCGCCGATCAAGGCGCCGGGCACGCTGCCCAGGCCGCCCAGCACGCAGATCACAAAGGACTTGCCGAGGAACATGCCGGAATTGAGCGGCGAGATCGGATAGATGATGCTGAGCAGACTGCCGGCAGCGCCAGCCATCAGCGCACCCAGACCGAAGGTGACCGCATTGATGCGGCTGACATTGACGCCCATCAGCGCCGCCGCTTCTCGATCCATGCGCACGGCGACGATGGCGCGGCCGATCTTGCTATCACGCAGCAGGCGATACAGCAGCAGGGTGAGCAGGATTGCCAGCGCCATGGCGGCAACACGATCGAGCGGCATGAAAACCGGGCCGATTTCCAGTTCGCCGAGCGGATTATCCAGCACCAGCTTGCGGTAATCGGCCTTGAAGGCCACCAGCATGGCGTTGTTCAGCAGCAGGTCGAGGCCGAAAGTGAGCGTCAGCGTCATCAGCACCGGCGCCGCCAGCACACGATTGACCAGCCCGGCCTGAATGGCATAGCCGAGGCCATACAGCACGGCACCCGCGACAACCACGGAAATGAAGGGATGGATGCCGAGCACCGTATAGCCGAAATAGGCGACATACGAGCCAAGCACGATAAACGAGCCATGCAGGATATTGATCACGTTCAGCACCCCCCAGACCAGGGAGAAGCCGACCGCGATGCAGGCATAGAGCCCGCCCAGCACCAGGCCATTTGCGAGGACTTGAAAATAGATCATGCGTTCTTCCGATCCGGCGGGAAGCACGGGGCCGGGAAAGGATGATCACCAGGACCACCCTTCCCCGGATACGGCTGGATCAATTGGTGCCGAACTTGAAATCGGCCTGCTTGATCACATCGGGATAGATCACCATGGTCTTGCCACCCTGGATCTGGAATACCGGCGGCTCCAGCGAGGTGATCTGACCGGTGCTGCCGAATTTCACCTGACCATAGAAGGTGGTGACATCCAGGCTCGCCAGCGCATCGCGCACCTTGGCCGGATCGATGCTGCCGGCCTTCTCGATGGCAAGCTGCAGCACGGCGCCGGCAGCCGCAGCCGAAGCCTGGGCGTAATCCGGATCGTTCTTGTACTTGCTCTTCCACAGCGCGTTGAACTGCTCGGTGGTGCCGAACACGTCCACGCCCTTGTAGCGCACCGCCGGGTGCCACCAGGCCGCCGAGGAGATGTTTTCGGCCTGCGGGCCGGCGGCATCGATGAATTCCTGATAGGCCGGGCCGGCGATCATGGTAACGACCGGCGCCTTGATGCCGAGATCCTTCATCTGCTTGCGGATCAGGATCAGGTCGTTGATATAGCCGGTGGCGAAAACCCAATCCGGACGTGCGGCGCGCATCTGGGTGATCGCCGAGGCATGATCCATGGTGCCGATGGCGTATTTCTCGAACATCACCACATCGAGGCTGCGGCTCTTGGCCGACTTTTCCATTTCCTGCGCGATGGCGAGCGGGAACAGATCGTTGCGCGCCAGAATAGCCACGCGCTTGATCTTCGGATCCTTCGCCACCACCAGATTGGCCAGCGGCTCGGTCAGGGTCTGGTTCGGCGTGAAGGTGCCAAACAGATACTTGTAGCCCTGATCATAGACCTGTTCGGAGGAAGCCGTGGCAGCAATGGTGGGGATGCCGTATTTCTCGGATACGCCGCTGGCCGCCTTGGCCGCACCAGAGCCGAAGGGCGAGAACAGGAAATTCACCTTGTCTTCGCTGATCAGGCGTTCGGCAGTCTGCACCGCGCGCGGTGTGTTGGAGGCATAGTCGGCATAAACCAGCTCGACTTTGTAGGCCTTGCCACCCACCTTGATGCCACCCTTGGCATTCGCGGTTTCGACCCAGAGATTATAGCCTTCCTGCTGCTTGATGCCTTCCGGCGAGAGCGGGCCGGTGAGCGGCAACGGCGCGCCGATCTTGATCACATCCTGAGCCAGCGCCGGGTTGCTGAGCGAAACGGAGATAACCGCGGCGCCGAGCCAGTAGCCGAGCCGGCGACGCGAGAGGAAGCCATTTTTGGTCATATAACTCTCCTGTTCGTTTTCTTGTCCCACACTTTGGTAACGCGACAGCGACCGGTGCGACAAGATCAATATTTCGCATTGCATGTTGCCAAAATAGCAACACTCAGGCGAAAGCCATGCTGACTGCCGAACCCTGCGGCAGTCGGCTACAAGCTGGATTATTCCTCGGGCAGGCGGCCCAGAGCGCGCAATATCTTTTCCGGCGTGGCCGGCATCTCGAATATCTCGGCGTTGAAAACCGCCATGGCATCATTGATGGCATTCAACACGGCTGCCGGCGCGCCCGCCGTGCCGGCCTCGCCCGCGCCCTTGGCGCCCAGCAGCGAGGTGGCGGTCGGCGTCTCGACATGGCCGATCTCGATATCCGGCAATTCCGACGCCATCGGCACCAGATAGTCCACCAGGCTGCCATTCAGCATCTGGCCGTGCTCATCATACTGGCATGCCTCGAACAAGGCACCGCCGATGCCCTGCACAATGCCACCACGCATCTGCTCGTCCACCAGCAGCGGGTTGATGATACGGCCGCAATCCTCCACCGCCCAGTGTTTCAGCAGCTTGACAAAGCCGCTCTCCACATCCACTTCCACATAGCTGGCCTGGAATCCGTTGGTGAAAACGAAGGTGTTGGATAACTGGGTGAAATGTCCGCTGGCACTCAGATCTGGTTGCAGGTCGCGCGGCAATGTATCCGGGCGGAAATAGGCGATACGGCTGATCTCGGCCAGATCGATGCGGCTCACGCCATCGGCGCCCCGTACCTCACCATCAGCCAGACTGAGGTCTTCCGGCGCCGCCTGTAGCAGCGCAGCGGCGATCTTCAGGATGCTGCTGCGCAGTTTCGCCGCCGCACGCAGAGCCGCCTCGCCGCCCACACCGGCGCCCCGCGAGCCATAGGTGCCACCGCCATAGGGCGTGGTGGCAGTGCTGCCCATCTCGACACGGATATCGGCCGGCCGCACGCCCAGTACATCGGCCACCACCTGGGTGATGGCGGCAATATTGCCTTGGCCCTGTTCGGTGACACTGATGGCGCAATGAATGCGACCATCCGGCTCCAGCCGCAACTGGCAGCCATCCTGAGCCGAGATACGCACCTGACCGGGGCTATAGGCCGCCGGGCCGGGATTGGTCAGCTCCACCACGGCGGCCAGGCCGATGCCGCGATAGACGCCGCGCGTCCGCTGCTCGGCCTGATCGCGGCGCAGAGCCGGGTAATCCATCATCGCCACCAGTTTATCCAGGCATTGATGATGCGACAGCCGCTCGAACACCATGCCGCTCAATGTGGTGTGGGGATATTGCTCGTCGCGCAGCAGATTGCGGCGGCGGATATCGACCGGATCGATACCCAGGCGCCGCGCTGCCGCATCCAGCAGCATTTCGCTCAGCGCCACCACGATGGGATGGCCCACGGCGCGATAAGCACCCATCGGCGGCTTGTTCTGGAACGCCAGACGCAGCCGGGCGCGATAGGCATCCATATTGTAGCAGGAGCCGGTCAGGCTCATCACCTGGATGCCTTCCAGGGTGGAAGTGCGCGGATAGACCGAATAAGGCCCAATGCCGCTCAGCGCATCGACATCAAAAGCCAGGATGCGGCCGTCCTCGGCCAGCGCAATCCCGGCGGAAACTTCCTGCCCGCGCGCCTGGATATCGCTGACAAAACTCTCCAGCCGGTCGCTGACGAACTTCACCGGCCGCTTGAGCAGCAGGGCAATGCCGCAAACCGCCATTTCATCGGCATAGGTATGCAACTTGACGCCAAAGGAGCCGCCAACATCCGGCGCCGTCACCATGATATCGCTTTCGCGCAAACCATAGATCGCCGCGATGGCGGCCTGATTCTGATACGGCGTCTGGGTTGATTGCGTCACCAGCAGCCGCTGCGCCACGACATCATACTGCGCCAGGATGGCCCGTGGTTCGAGCGGCACGCCGGTATGGCGCGCAAAGCGGAAATCCTGCCGCAAGGCCAGCCTGGCCTGAGCGAAGGCCGCATCCACCTCGCCCTTGTCGACCTTGGCCTGGAAAGCCAGATTGTCGCCAAGATCGGCATGCACCAGCGGCGCATCGGGCAGCAAGGCAGCCGCCGCATCGGTAAGCGGCGGCAATTCCTCCCACTCGATCTCGACCAGATCGGCGGCATCCTCAGCCTCGGCCCGGCTGCGCGCCACGATGGCCGCCACGGCTTCGCCCTGATGGCGGGCGATCTCAACCGCCATCGGATATTGCGGCGGCGCCTTGAGGCCGGGCAGATGCTCCAGCCGCGCCACCATCGGCTTGGCGATGGCAGCCAGATCGCGGCCACTCACCACCGCCACCACGCCCGCCGCCTGCAAGGCTGCGGCGGCATCCAGACGCAGGATGCGAGCATGGGCATAGGGGCTGCGGATGAAGTGGATGTGCAATAGCCCCGGCAGAGTGATATCCGGCGTATAGCGTGCGGCGCCCTGGGCCAGGCGCGGTGCATTGGGGCGTGGCAACGGCTTGCCGATATAGGTGCCATGAATGCCGGCCAGCTGCTTGAGATCGGCGTCCAGGCTCATGCCGCTTCTCCCGTGCCGGATGATGCGGCTGCACGGCGCTGCGCCGCTGTTTCCATCACGGCATCCACAATGGCGTGATAGCCGGTGCAGCGGCAGTAATTGCCGGAAAGATGTTCACGCACGTCGTCGCGGCTCGGATCGGGCTGCGCCGCCAGCAATTCCTGCGCCGTGAGCAGCATGGCCGGCGTGCAATAGCCGCATTGCATGGCATTGCGGCGGACAAAATTTTCCTGCAGATCGGCAATCGCACCGCTCTGGTTCATGGCTTCCAGGGTGGTGACTTCGGCACCCTCCGCCTGGGCCGCCAGCACCAGACAGCCACGCACCACTTCACCATTCAGCAGCAGCGAACAGCAGCCGCAGACGCCATATTCGCAACTGACCCGCACGCTCGGCAAAGCCAGCGCCTGGCGCAGGAAGTCGGCCAGATGCATACGCGGCTCGGCCATCGCCTCCAGCCGCTCGCCATTCACAATCAGGGAAATCTTGCGCGCTTCCATAGCCTCAACTCTCATCCGCGATACGGCGCAGCAGGCGCTGCCCCAGCAGGCCGGCCAGATGGCGGCGATAAACAATGCTGGCATGGCGATCACCCAGCGGCTGCAATTCTTCGGCCAGCAACGGCGCCACACGCATGCTGGCTTCCGCAGGTGTCAGACCGACCAGCGCCGCCGCAGTGCGCGGTGCCGCTTCCGGCACTCGCCCCAGCCCGAGGCAACCGAAGCGCAGCGCCGCAATGCGGCCTTCGGCCATTTCCGCCACCAGCAGCATGCCGGCCAAGGCGAAATCACCATGGCGTCGGGCAAATTCATCAAAGGCCCAGCGTGTGCCGGGTTTCAGACGCGGCAATTCGATGGCGCAGAGGATTTCATCCGGCTGCAAAGCGGTTTCATAGACATCGAGGAAAAACTCCGCCGCCGGCAGCCAGCGTTCGCTGCCGCGCGCGCGCAGCAGCATGCGGGCTTGCAGCGCCAGCATGGTGGCCGGCCATTCCGCTGCCGGATCGGCCAATGCCAGGCTGCCGCCGATGGTGCCACGGTTGCGGATCGCCGGATGCGCGATATGGCGGCAGATCGCTGCCAGCATCGGGAATTCGCGTGCCAGCAGCGCATCGCGGGCAATATCGGCATGGCGCGTCAGGGCACCGATGCGAATGGCATCGCCCGCCGCATGAATGCCGCGCAATTCATCCAGCCGCGCGATATCGAGCAGCAGGTCCGGCGCCGAGAGACGCAGATTGAGTGCGGCGACCAGACTCTGTCCGCCAGCCACCAGCCGCACATCGCCGGGCGGCGCCGCCAGTATACCGAGTGCATCCTCCAGGCTTAGTGCCGCGTGGTAGGCAATGGCCGGGGCTTTCATCTTTTTTCCCGCTTCAGACTCAGATAGGGAGGAAGCCGGTAGCCTTGTGGATGGCGAGCGTTCTTACAAGTATTATTTTGGCAACAGGATGTTCCGATTATCCGAACAGCCTGTCGGCAAGACAAACGGTTGGAGGCAGCATGGCTTCGGCGCAACTACGCTATTTCGACGAAGTGGTGCGAGCCGGTTCGATCCGCATCGCCGCCGAACGGCTGCATGTGGCACCCTCCGCGATCAGCCGTCAAATCCGCAACATGGAAGAGGAAGTCGGCTTGCCGCTATTCGAGCGCCATGCGCGTGGCGTGGTGCTGACCTCGGCCGGCGAAATCTTTGCCCGCTATGCCCGCGCCGCCCTGCTGGATCATGAGCGCGTGCATGCCGAGATCGACGACCTGAAAGGCCTGCGGCGCGGCCATATCCGCGTCTGCTCGGTGGAAGGCGTGGTGGCCGATGGCCTGACCCAGGCGATCGCCACCTTCCGCCAGCGTTTTTCCGGCGTCACCTTCCGCCTCACCATCACCGGCACCGAACATGTGATGGCCGCTGTGCGCGATGGCGATACCGATATCGGCATTGCCTTCACCTCCAGCCCGGAACCCGGCGTGCATTACGCCGCGCGTTTCCGCGATCCGCTTTTTGCCGTGGTGTCGCCGCGCCATCCGCTGGCCAAGGCGAAGCGCATCACCCTGAGCGAGGCTTTGGCCCATCCGGTGGCGGTGCCGGAAAAGGGCTTCGGCATTCGCACGCTGCTGGATACACGCTGCCGCTCGGCCCGCCTGGTGCTGCGCCCTACTCTCGAAACCAATTCCATCGAAGGCCTGCGCGGCTTCGCGCGCTCCGGCAGCGGCGTCACCTTTCTGCCGCGCATGACAGTGCGACGCGAGATCGAATTCAATCTGGTGAAACCGGTGCCGCTGGTGGATCGTGACCTGCAGCAGGCCAGCGTGGATGTCTGCGTGCTGGAGGACCGTAAGCTGCCCAGCGCCGTGGTGGAATTCCTCAACCACCTGCAACGCGTATTCATGGAAGCCCGCTGAACCCATGGGCGTTGGCACACAAACAGTAAAGTGAATTCTGCTTTTTATTCAGCATACCTCTTTTTTATTGACTCCCCTGGGCGGGAATGACAGCCTTGAAAAAGCCAGCAGCCATGCGGTTTTTCCGCACCAATTGGTGTTTTCCAGCAGACAGCAGGGGGTACAAGCTATGACCATTGCCAGCAGAATCGGCCTATCTGCCGCGTTTCTATGCGGTATGCTGACTATTAATACAGCAAATGCCGCCGATACGATCAAAGTCCGCCTCGACTGGACGCCATGGGGCGTGCAGGCGCCGCTGCATCTGGCCGCCGCCAAGGGCTGGTTCACCAAGCAGGGGCTGGATGTCTCGCTGGAAGATGGCAATGGTTCGGTCACCACGGTGCAGATTGTCGGCAATGGTGAATTCGATATCGGCCATGCCGCACTGGCGCCGATGGCGATTGCCCGTGCCAAAGGTCTGCCGGTGAAGGCCGTGGCGGCGTTCGCGCGCCAGAATGATATCGGCCTGCTGGTGCCGGCGGATAGCGGCTGGAAAACCCCGGCCGATCTCAAGGGCAAGAAGCTGGCCTATACCGCCGGCTCGCTGGAAACGCCGTTTCTGGATCGCTTCCTGGCGGCAGGCGGCCTGACCCGCAACGATGTGGAATTGATCAATGTGGATGCCGCCGCCAAGGCCGGCACCTATATGGCCGGCCGCGCCGATGGCGCTTTCTCCTCGGCGCCGTTTTTCCTCGGTGTGGTGAAGGCACAGCGCCCGTCCAGCAATATCCGCTTTGCCGATCTCGGCCTCTCCTTCCCCAGTTTCGGCCTGGTTGCCACCGAGCAGAAGATCAAGGAAAAGGGCGCCGCCCTCACCCGCTTCGCCAGCATCGCCGCCGGTGCCTGGATGTATATCGAAGCCGGTAACGAGGATGAAGCCGTGAAGGCAATGATCGCCGCCCGGCCGCAGGCGAAGCTCAATCCCACCGTGCTGCGGGATCAGATCGATGCGCTGAAGGGCTATTTCCGCACCCCCGCCACCAAGGATCTGCCGCTCGGCGTGATGGCGGAAGCGGATTGGACCATCGCGCTGGAAACCCTCAGCTCCGGCGGCCTGATCCCGACCGGCCAGAAGGCGACGGAGTATTTCACCAACGATCTGCTGGATACCAAGCTGATCACCGCCACCGCCAAGGGCGCGCCCTGATACCGGGCGCGGATTTGTGATGACAAGCCGTAAGCCGCTGGAGTTGAGCCAAGCATGCGTCCGCTGATCCGTGCCCGCGATGTTGTCAAACGTTTTGGCGGGCCGGAAGGCCTGCTGGCGCTCGACAAGGTGTCGCTCGATATCGCCGAAGGCGAATTCGTCAGCCTGCTCGGCCCCAGCGGCTGCGGCAAAAGTACTTTCCTGCGTTGTCTCGCCGGGCTGGAAGCGCCCAGCGACGGCGCACTGGAACTGAATGGTGTGCCGATTGCCGAGCCGCCGGAACGGCTCGGCATCGCCTTCCAGCGCGATGCATTGCTGGACTGGCTCAATGTGCGCGACAACGTGCTGCTGCCGGCGGAATTCGGCAATCTGCCGCGCCGCGACTATATCGCCCGCGCCGACCAGTTACTGGCGATGGTGGGGCTGAACGGCTTTGGCGATGCCTATCCGGCCACACTTTCCGGCGGCATGCGCCAGCGCGTGGCAATCTGCCGCTCGCTGCTGCTGCAGCCGCAACTGCTGCTGATGGACGAGCCGTTCGGCGCGCTGGATGCGATGACGCGGGACCAGCTCAATGTCGATCTGCAAAAAATCTGGGCGGCGCGCCAGATGACCACCGTATTCGTCACCCATAGCATCAGCGAGGCGGTGTATCTCTCCTCGCGCGTGCTGGTCTTCAGCGCCCGGCCTGGCCGCATCCTGGCCGATATCGCCATCGATCTGCCGCAGCCGCGCAAGCTGGCCGACCGCGAAACCCCGGCTTTCACCGATTATGTGCGCCAGATTCGCGGCATTTTCGAATCAATGGGCTTGATTCACGATTAAGGACTCTGCCCCATGCGCCTCAGCCTCTCCGCCTTTTCCGCCAGCCTGCGCCGCAGCGCCACGCCGCTGATTGCCGCCCTGGTCTTCCTGCTGCTCTGGGAAGGCTTCGTCCTTCTGTTCAATGTGCGCCCGATCCTGCTGCCGGCACCGCACCTGATCATCGCCGAGATTGCCGCCTTTCCGCTCTGGTTCCTGGAAAACAGCTTCTACACCCTGGCGATCACCCTGTCGGGCTTTCTGGTCGCCACCTTTCTCGGCATCGCCTTCGCCGTTGCCATCGTGGAATCGCCAGCTTTCGAACGTATGATCTTTCCGCTCTTCGTGGCGCTGAACAGCGTGCCGAAAGTGGCCATCGCGCCCTTGTTCATCATCTGGCTCGGCACCGGCGCCGAACCAAAAATCGCCATCACCACATTGATCTCGATTTTCGCCATCGTGATCGACACGGCACTGGGCCTGCGCTCGGTGACACCGGATATCCTTGATCTGGCCAAGGTGCTGCGCGGCGGCCGACTGCGCATCCTGTGGCGCATCAAACTGCCTTGCGCCCTGCCCAGCATGTTTGCCGGCCTCAAGGTGGCAATGTCGCTGGCCCTGGTCGGCGCCATCGTGGGTGAATTCGTTTCGTCGCAGAAAGGCCTTGGCTATATCATCCTGAGCGCCCAGGGCCAGTTCGATACGCCGCGCGTCTTCGCCGCCATCGCGATCCTGGCGGTGATCGGCCTGGGGCTGATGGCAGCCCTGAATGCGCTGGAGAAGCTGGCACTGCCCTGGCGCCATGGCCGCACTGGCGCTCATTGAAGCTGTAGGGGATTGTGATGCGGCAAGTTGAAACAGATATCCTGGTGATCGGTGCCGGCGGCGCCGGCATGTATGCCGCGCTGGCGGCGGCCCAGGCCGGCAAGCAGGCCTTGCTGGTGGATCAGAGTCTGGTCGGGCGCGGCGGCGCCACCATCATGGCGCAGATGACCGTGGCCGTAGCCCTGGGCGAAGCCGAGCCGGATGATTGGCAATTGCATTATGCCGATACGCTGAAGGCCGGGCGCGGCCTGTGCGATCCGGCGCTGGCGGAATTGCTATGCCGCGAAGCGCCGCTGCGCATCCGCGAAATGGATGATTGGCAGGTCGGCTGGGCGCGCAACGACAAGGGCATTGCCCAGGTGATGGCGCCGGGCCATAGCCGCCAGCGTTGCTGCTATGTGGATGTGCTCAATACCGGCCCGGCCATCGCTGCGACTTTACGCAAGCAGGTGGCACGTGAAGGCAAAATCCGCCGTGTCAGCAATCTGGTGATCACCGATCTGCTGACCGATGCCGAAGGCTGTGCCGGCGCCTTCGGCTTCCTGATGGCGGAAGGCGAGCCGGTCGCGATCAGCGCCAATGCTGTGATCATCGCCGCCGGCGGCCTGACCAAACTCTACCGGCGCAACAGTGCCAGCGCCAATATGGGTGGCCATTCCTATCACATGGCGTTGCAGGCCGGCGCCGAATTGATCGACATGGAATTTGTGCAATTCTTCCCCATCGGCCATCTGGCGCCGCGCCTGGTGGGCATGGACCCGATCATGTGGGATCCGTTCCGCTACAAGCTGGGCGGTCGGCTGCTCAACGGCCAGGGCGAGGATTTCATCGGCCGCTACGATGGCAGCAATGCCGAGGGCTATACCACCACACGCGATCTCACCACCTTTGCCATCCTGAGCGAAGTGGCAGCCGGGCGCGGCACACCGCATGGCGGCGCCTGGCTCAGTTTCCAGCATCTGCCGGAAGCGCAACTGGTGGCAGCTTTCGGCCCGGTGATCGAGAAACTGCGCCGGAACGGCATTGATCTGACCTGCATGGATGTGGAAGTGGCACCCATCGCGCATTATCACATGGGCGGCATCCGGGTGGATACCGCGATGCGCACCGGCCTGGCCGGGCTTTATGCCGCCGGCGAAGCGGTGGGTGGCGCCAATGGCGCCAACCGGCTTTCCGGCAATGCAATCCCGGAAGCCCTGGTCTTCGGCTGGGTTGCCGGCAACGATGCCGCGTTGCATGCGCCACCGCGCCGCGCACTACCGACTGACGCGATGGAGCGGGCGCTGGAAACCTTTCAGGCCCGCTTGCTCCCGCATGATGACGCGCCGGATGTGATCGGCCGCCTGGAAGCGGAACTGCCCGGCCTGATGTGGGACAAGGTGGGACCGTTCCGCAATGCCGCCGACCTGAAAGCCGCCTTGCAGCGCCTGCGCGAGATGCAGAGCGAACTGGCCGGCGCCACGGCGGGCGACAATCCGGTATTCAACATGCAACTGCAATCCTGGTATGATCTGCGCGCCGCCCTTGGCACCGCCGAAGCGGTGACGCTGGCCGCCCTGGAACGCCGCGAAAGCCGGGGCGCGCATCAGCGCGATGACTTCCCCGCCATGCAGCAGGATTGGCAGCGCAATCTCATTCTACGGCTGCAGGATGATCACCTGACCCTGGCGAAAACCCCTCTTCTGACGCAGGCAGCATGAGCAGCGACACCGAAACCACCCTCCGCATCCGGCGCGGCACCGATCCTGCGGCGGCGCAGTATCAGGATTTCACGCTGCTGTATGAAGCTGGCTCATCGGTGCTGGATGCCTTGATGCGGCTACGCCGCGAACAGGATGCCAGCCTGGCCTTCCGCTATGCCTGCATCAGCGCCAATGTATGTAAGGAATGCGTCATCCTGGTGGATGGCGAAAAGGAATATGCCTGCACCACCCGGCTCCGCCCCGGCACCATGCTGCTGGAGCCGCTGCCGGGCAAGGGCCTGCTGCGCGACCTGGTGACCGACACCGTACCACCCAAGGAAAAGCTCTAGCCAAAGAGCCGCTTCAGCCGCTGCTTCAATAAGGCCCACAGCATCGCCGGCAGATTGATCTCGGCCTGGGCCGGTGCGGCTTCTGCGCCACGCAACATGGCGCTGAGATTGCTGGCAAAGCTGGCAGCCATGCGGCCGGAGAAATCCGCCACCAGTTCCGAACGGCCGAATTGCGCCAGCGCACCGGTCAACTGGTAGCGGATATCGATATCAATCGCGGTGCGGTCGGCCGCCAGAGCGCGCAGGACATACTGCACTTCGCCCTTGGCACTGGAACCACCCTTGGCATCACGGCCCTGGCCGGCAATGCGGCCCTGCTTGCCGGCTTCATCACGCTCAATTTCCGCCTCGCCGGCAAAGCTGGCCCGGATCGGGCCGAACTTGACCGTCAGTTGCCCAGCCACACGATTGCCCTGCACCGAGGATACACTCGCCCCCGGCAGGCAAGCCGCCACTCGTGGCGTATCGGCCAGCGCCAACCAGACCTGATCCAGCGGCGCAGCAATTTCCAGGCTCTGGCGCAGGCCGGGGCCATCACCGGCAATCGATACAGGTGCCACCGGCCGCGCCGCTATGCTGCTGGTAGCGACGGGAGCCGCAGCCGCCACGGCAATCACCAGCGCAGCCTCGGCCGGCACCGGCTGACGGCCCTGGGCCACCGCGCGGATTGCCGCAACAATACCCATATAGCCGGTGCAGCGGCAGATATTGCCGCTCAATTCATGGCGGATGGTGGCTTCATCGGCATCGCCATGGCGCAGGATGATATCACGCGCCGTCACCAGCATGCCGGGCGTGCAGAAGCCGCATTGCAGGCCATGATGCACCGAGAAGGCCTCGCGCAATGCCGCCATCAGTTCGTCGCCATCAAAGCCCTCGATGGTGCGCACCTCGCTGCCACTGCAACTGACCGCTGAAGGCAGGCAGGAACGCATCGGCATACCATCGATCAGCACAGTGCAGGCGCCACACACACCCTGTTCGCAACCGAGATGCGTCCCGGTAAGGCCAACCTGCTGGCGCAGGAAATCCGCCAGATGGGTGCGTGGCTCGACCTCCGCCGCGCAAGTCTCGCCATTCACCACAAGCGCAACCTTGGTCATGCCGATTTTCCTTCCAGCGCGGCCAACGCCCGCTTCACCGCCGTGCGATATAATTGCCGCGCCACTTCCGGCCGCGCCGCCAGGCGCGTGTCGATCTCGCTCAAGGCCGCCGGCAAGGCCGCCGCCACGCCTTCACGCAGCAACAATTCAGACGCGGCTTGCAACACAATCGGCGTGGTTTCGATGGCGCCACAAACCACGCGGGCATAACCCCGCTGGGTATCCAGCATCGCTGCGCCAATGGCTTTGGCGAATTCACCGGTCTTGCGGCAGATCTTGTGATAGCTCCAGCGCGCAGCAGCGGAATATTTTGGCACGATGATGCGTTCCAGCAGCTCATTGCTTTCAAGCTGCGTGGTGAAGCCGCCCAGCATGAACTCATCCAGCGCCAGCAGGCGCCGGCTGCTGCCATTGCCGATTTCCAGCCGGGCATCCAGGCACAGCAAGGTGCTGATCCAATCCGCCGCCGGATCGGCATGCGCCACGCTGCCGCCAATGGTGCCGCGATTGCGCACCGGGCGATAAGCGATGCCCGCCGCCACATGGCGCATCAGGCCATTGCCGGCATCCGGCACCAGGCCATCCTCAAACGCCGCATGGGTGATGGCGGCGCCATAGCCATAGGCATCGCCCTGATCGCGGATATCGCGCAAGGCCGGCACATGGCGCAGATCAACCAGCAAACCCGGCCGGCTGAGCCGCAGATTGAGCATCGGCCCCAGCGACTGACAGCCGGCGGCCGGACGATGCTCACCATCGCCCTGGGCCAGCAGCGGATAGATTTCCGTCAGTTCGGCTGGACGGATATACTCGTAAGCAACCGGCTTCATGCTGCTGCCGCCTTCTGCCCTGCCGCAAGCAGTGCGGTCAGAATCCGCTCCGGCGTGGCCGGAATGGTGCCGATCTCGGCGCCCAGTTCAGCCAGGGCATCATTGATGGCATTCACCAGCGCACCGGCCGGGGCAATCGCACCGCCCTCGCCCACACCCTTGATGCCATGGGCGGTGTAGGGCGACAGCGATTCCGTATGGCCGATCCGCATGGCCGGAATCTCCGTCGGGCCGGGCAGCAGGTAATCCACCAGGGTGGAAGCCAGCGGCTGGCCGGCGGCATCGTAGGTGCTTTCCTCGAACAACGCCGTGCCGATGCCCTGCGCTGCGCCGCCGAAGGTCTGGCCCTCCACGATCATCGGATTCACCATCTGGCCACAATCCTCGACAATGGCGTAATCCAGGATTTCCACCACGCCGGTTTCCGGGTCCACTGCCACCAGAGCAGCATGCGAGGCATAGGAGAAAACCCCGCTATCCACCTTGGGCTTATAGCCTTCGGTCACTTCCAGGCCATGGGTATTGACGCCCTCCGGCAATGTTTCAGGCCGCAGATACCAGGCTTTGCCGATATCGGCGAAACCGAGCGAGGCATTGCCGGCATGGATGCGGCCGGCGCGGAACTCAATATCTTCCGCACGCGCCTGCAGCAGATGCGCGGCAATCGCCTTGATCCGGCCGGCAAGTTCAGTCGCCGCCTTGGACACCGCACCACCCGCCATCACGATGCCGCGCGAGGCATAGGCGCCGGTGGAATAGGGCGTGATCGCCGTATCACCGAGACGCACAGTGATATCACCAAAAGCCACCGGCACGATGTGATGCGCCACCTGCGCCAGGGTGGTTTCCAGGCCCTGGCCGATGGTGTGGATGCCCGCGCGCACTTCCAGCGTGCCATCGGCATTCAGTTTCACCGTGGCCTGTTCATAGCCCGGCACCAGCGGCAAACCCCAAGCGGCGAAAACCTTGGTGCCATGCGCCGATTGCTCGGTATAGGTGGCAAAACCGAGGCCGAGACGGCGGCCATCGGGCAACAGACGCAGCCCCTTGCGGATTGCCTCGGCGTCGATCATCTCGGCAGCCTGGCGTAGGGATTCCGGGTAATCGCCGCTATCGTAATGTTTGCCGGTCACATTGGTGTAGGGCATGGCACTGCCAGGCACCAGATTCTCGGCCCGCACCTGCATCGGGTCGCGCCCCACCGCCCGGGCAATGGCATCGATGGTCAATTCGATGGCGAAGCACACGCCGGGCCGCGCCACGCCGCGATAGGGCGCAAAAGGCGGCTTGTTGGTTGCCACCGAATAGGTGCGGCAGCGATAGGCGCGGAAATCATACGGCCCAGGCAGATTGCCGCCGGCCTGTGCTGCTTCCAGACAGGCGGTGAACGGCCAGACCGAATAGGCCCCGGAATCGACCATCACTTCCGCATCCAAACCGAGCAGCCGGCCATTGGTATCGGCATAAGCCGTGACCTTGTAGTGATGCTGGCGCGCATTGGCGCCGGCCGTGAGATGCTCGCGGCGATCTTCCACCCAGCGCACCGGACGCTTCAACTGCATGGCCGCCCAGCAGACGGCAATCTCCTCCGGCTGCAACAGGCATTTATAGCCGAAGCCACCGCCCACATCGGGCGGCTGGATACGGATGCGGGCCTGATCCACGCCGAGGCATTCCGACAGGCCGGTGCGGATCAGATGCGGCACCTGCGTCGAGGTCATCACCACAAGCTGATCGGCCTGGAAATCCCAATAGGCCAGCACGCCCTTGCCTTCCATCGGATGCATACATTGCCGCGCGGTGGCGTAAACCCGCTCCACCTTGATCGGTGCGGTGCGCGCCACTTCCTCGATACCGCTATCAAAGAAGGTTTCCAGAAACAGATTGTCGCCCCATTCCTCATGCAGCAAGGCGGCGCCGGGCGCGCGGCCCTGCTCGCAGCCAACGATGGGCGGCAATTCCTCAAAATCCACATCGACCAATTCGGCAAGGTCTTCCGCCGCAGCGCGGCTTTCCGCCACGCACATCGCCACCGCCTCGCCGACATAGCGCACCTTGCCGGTGGCCAAGGCCGGATAGGCCGAAAGCTTGTAGCCCGGCAGGCTGGAGCGCGCCACGATCGGCTGCACACCGCTCAGATCTTCGGCAATATAGACCTTGCCGGCGGCGGGCTTGCGCACGGAAAGAATGCGGCCATGGGCAATGGGGCTGCGCAGAAATGCCACTTCCAGCAGACCGGGCATGGCGATATCGCCAACGAAGCGGCCACGGCCATTGAGATGCCGCTCATCTTCCTTGCGCCGCACCCGGGCGCCGATCCCGCTGCCACTGCCGGCGTTATGCGCCATATCGTTCATAGCCCTGCTCTCCCCCAGGCGATTCAATGGCCAGGCAATTGAAAAATGGCCGGGCCAAACGAACGGCCCGGCCATCATGCTATCAGGCTTTCTTGCCGTACGGGAAATTCAGCATGCGAGCCTTCATGAAGGCCAGTTCGCTAATATTGGTATACGGGATCACGGTTTCACGGAACTTGATGATGCTGTCGAACAATTCGCGGCTCAGCGCATCCTTCGAGGCCACATCATTCAGCACATCATTCGAGGCCTTGCCCAGTGCAATCAAGGTGTCGTCATCAAGCAGCTTGATCTGCACCTTATGCTCGTCGACCATGGTCTTGAGCGCACCGGCATTCTTGGCAACGAATTCGTTGACCACGATGGCATTGGCATATTCATTGGCACCACGCACGATCTCCTTGAGATCATCCGGCAGTGCCTCATAAGCCTTGAGATTGACGAAGCAATCCAGGATGCCGCAGGGCTCGACCCAGCCCGGCCAATAGTAATACTTGGCCAACTTGTGCAGACCGAAAGCCATGTCGTTGACCGGGCCGACAAAATCCGCGCCATCGATGGCGCCGGATTGCAGTGCCTGCGGCACTTCGCCCAGCGGCATCGCCACCGGGGTGGCGCCCACAGCAGTCAGCACGCGCGCGCCCAGGCCGCCGAGGCGCATCTTCAGGCCCTTGAAGGAGTCGATCGAGGTCAATTCCTTGTTGAACCAACCGAAGCCCTGAACCGAGGTATTGCCGCTGCGGAACATCTTGACGCCGAGTTGGGCGTAGACCTTGTTGGCCAGATCTTCACCGCCACCGAACTTGTACCAGGCATCCTGCTCCTGAGTGGTGAGGCCGAACGGTACCGGCGAGAGAAAATTCATCGCATTCAGCTTGCCGACCCAGTAGGGCGGATAGCCGTGGCCCATTTCCAGGCCACCATCGGCCACCGTATCCATCACCTGCAGCGGCGGCGCGATCTCACCGGCCGCAAACAGCTTCACCGTCAGGCGGCCGCCCGAAGCCTTGGTGATATAGCTGGCAACGGTCTCGGCACCGGTGGCGAGGACCGGCGAATTCTTCGCCCAGGTCATCTGCATCTTCCACTCGATGCGCTTCTGCGCGATGGCCGGCTTGGCGAACTGACTCGCCCCCAGGCCAAGCGCCGCAGCGCCGGCGCCCCATGTCACAAATTCACGACGCTTCATGATCCTCTCTCCTCTGTTAGACTTTCGGTCTGTCATCACTTGAACAACACACTCGGCAGCCAGGTGGCCATGCCCGGTATCAGCCAGATCGCCACAACACCGAGCAACTGCAAGCCGACAAACGGGATCACCCCCCGGATGATCTCAATCGAGCGCAATTGCGGCGCCACGCCTTGCAGATAGAACAGTGCGAAGCCGAAGGGCGGCGTCAGGTAGCTGGTTTGCAGTACAATCGCCATGGCCGTGCCGAGCCAGATCGGATCGACGCCGAGCATCAGCAACGCCGGCGCGAAAATCGGCACCACGATGAAGATAATCTCGAAGGAATCGAGCAGAAAGCCGAGCACAAACATCAGCGCCAGCACGAAGATCACCGCGCCATTCTGGCCGCCAGGCACCTGCCGGATCAGATCGGTGATGATGTCCTCACCACCCAGGCCACGAAAAACCAGCGAGAAGAAGGTCGAGCCGATCATGATGGCATAGACCATCACACTGATTTGCAGCGTATCCTTGGATACCTGCTGCAACATCCGGAAATTCAACTTGCGCTTGAACACACCCAGGATCATGGCGCCAAGCGCGCCGAGTGCTGCCGATTCAGTGGCCGTGGCAATGCCGCCCAGGATCGAACCCAGCACCACCAGGATAAGCGACAATGTGGGCAAAGCCGCCACCATCACGCGGCGCAACCGGCCACGCCGTTCGGCTTCGGTCATCACGATGGCCGGACAGCTTTCCGGATGACGGATCGCCTTGTAGATGATGTAACCAATAAACGCGCTGACCAATATGAGGCCCGGCAGCATGGCGGCAGCGAACAGATCGGTGCTGGTAACCACGCTGCTGCCGAATTTTCCCATCTTGATGCTGGCCTGGCTATTGGCATTCTGCAGCATGATGCCGAGCAGGATCAGTACGGTGGAAGGCGGAATCAGCTGCGCCAATGTGCCCGAGGCGCAGATCACGCCACTGGAGAGTTTTGGGTCGTATTTTGCCTTGGTCATGGCCGGCAGGCTGATCAGGCCCATGGTGATGACGGTGGCGCCGACGATGCCGGTGGAGGCGGCAAGCAATGCACCGACCAGCACCACGGAAATCGCCAGCCCGCCACGCATGTCGCCAAATATCTGCCCCATTGTCACGAGCAGGTCTTCCGCCAGCTTGGACTTCTCCAGCACCACGCCCATGAAGACAAAGAGCGGCACCGCCACCAGTGTCTCATCCAACAGGATGGTGACGATGCGACCGGGAATGGACGAAAGCAGCACCCAGGTGAAATCACCGGTCAGCACGCCCAGTCCGGCGAAGATCATCGCCGTGCCGGCGAGGCTGAAAGCCACTGGAAAGCCGCTGATCAGAATGATGAAGACGCCGGCAAACAGCAGCAAAGCCAGGATATGCGACAGGTCGATCATGCCTTGCCCCCCAGGCCACGTGCCGGAATGAGGATGGCCAAACTGCGCAGCAACAATGCCAGCCCCTGCAAGGCGCAAAGCGCACAGAAGGCCAGTACCGAAGCCTTCATCAGATACATGATCGGCAAGCCGCCAGCAGTGGCCGAGCGCTCACCCATACGGATTGAGCGCATGGCAAACGGCCAGGCAAACTCCCACAGTACGAACAGCACCGGCCAGAGCAGCAGCAGCACGCCCAGGCAATTGATCAACGCCTTGCCGGTCGGGGAGAATTCACGAAACAACACGTCAACACGCACATGCTTGTCGTCCTTCAACACATAGCCGCAGCCGAGCATGACGATCAGGCCGTTGAGCCAGATGAAGGCTTCGTTGAGCCAGGGAAAGCCGACATGAAACAGGTAGCGCAGCACCACCACAGTGGCGCCGATCAAAATCACGAATGGCATACATGCCACCAGAAGCCGGCCAACACCCTCATTGAGGGCATCAATACCTGTGGCTACCATCAACGCCGCTTTTCGCACTGGACTCTCCTTACGCTGCTGCCAATACAGGCCAGGGCCGCGCCACCTGATAGGCCTGGGCCAATTGCAGAAGCGCGGCCTCGGCATACCAGGGCGCAACGAGCTGTACGCCCAGCGGAGCCCCTGCACGATCCGTGCCGCAGGGCAGGCTGATGGCAGGGTGACCGGTCAGATCGAACCAACTCAGATACGGCGTCCATTCGCGCCGCATGTCTCCGACCTCGACGCCATCCACCTGGATCGGCGCCAGGACAGGATGCTCGGCGGCGATCGGGCCACGACTTCCCACCGGCGTCAGGATAAAGTCAGTGCTGCTGAACAAGGCCTGCGTGCGGCGGAAAATCTCGGTGCGGCGATAGAGCGCGCGCTGCAATTCCAGACCGGAATAACCGAGGCCCTCGCGGATGCCGGCCACCAGGCTTGGTTCCAGCACGGCTTCGAGAGTATCAATCTGCGCCGCAAAGCGCGCCGCCCAATTGGATTGCTGCAGAATGCGCCAGGTTGGTTCGGCATTCTCGATCTCGCCATCATGCAGGGCCACCTGCATGCCCATCGCTTTGCAGGCTTCCGCCGCCTGTAATGTGGCAACCCGCACATCTTCGGCCAGCGCCCGATTGCCGGCATTCAGAATTACCAGCAGGCGCTTGCCAGCCAGATTGGCAGACTGTTGCAAGGCCGACGTCGCGCCGACCGGCGGCACTGCGAGAGAATGCGGGTCGGCCGGCAACGGGCCGCTCAAGGCATCCAGCGCCAGCGTTATGGTTTCCACTTCACGCGCGATCAATCCCAGATGAATGAAATTGGCAAAACCTTCCGGCACCAGATCATGCGGGATACGGCCCAATGTCGGCTTCAGGCCGACAACACCGCAGCAAGCCGCCGGCAACCGCGTGGAAGCGCCGGCATCGGTGGCCAATGCCAGCGGTATCAAGCCCGCCGCCACTGCCGCACCGGCGCCGGCGCTGGAGCCGCCGCATGTCACTTCTGATTTCCACGGATTGCGCGTCAGGCCATGCGCGGCGGAATAGCCCATCATGGCATGGGCAAATTCCGTGGTGCTGGTCTTGCCCAGGATCACCGCACCGGCAGCGCGCAGCCGCGCCACCGCAATCGTATCCTGCGCTGCCGGCGCCGCATTAGCCATGCTGCGCGATCCCCAGCGCGTCGGCATGCCGGCGACATTCAGGATATCCTTCACACCGACGGGCAGGCCCAGGAGCGGCAGAATTTTGTCGCCTGCACGATCCAGTTCGCCCGCCGCTTGCAAAGCCGCCGCAGCATCCACATGCACAAAGGCATTGATGCCATCGCGATCTTCCGCAATGCGCTGCAATGCTGCCGTCACGCGCGTTTCCGCATTATGCGTCACGCCGCTTTGCTGGGGCGCCGGCCCCTGTTCAGCCGCACCATTCATGCCGCGCTCCCGCACCACTGTGGCACGGAATCGCCAAGGTACGTTGTCGCCATCACCCACCCGCCTGGCTACGCCCCGAAATATTTATGATGTTATACTGACGTTTTTTCGGAAGAGTCGTCAATGACGATTTTCACCCTGCAATCACATTTCCCATGCGGATCGATTCAATCAGAACCTGGAAGTGGCAAAATATCTGCATTTCATCGACATTTTTCTTGTTCACTGCGCGCAGGATGGTTATTCAGAATCATCCGCAGCACTCCAGTCCGGCCTCGGCCCATGCTGGATATTTATGCAGCAACCGCCCGTTTATCGACCAGTTTGTGTAAGCACCAAGCAGGCTGGCCCGAGCGGGCGCGAATGTGGCATAAGCTAGCCAAAGAATGATGTGTTGAACGTTTCAGGGGCCTTTGCATCGTGGCAAAAAAGAAAGTGCAGCGCCGTACCGCCGTGGAAACAGCGCCAAATGAGCTGAACCTGCTGATATCAAAAATGCCGCTCTGGGCGCGGCCCGGATTCCTGATCCGGCGCCTGCATCAGATTCACTATGCGCTGTTCTACGAGGAATGCGCACGGTTCGATATCACCCCGGTACAGTATGGCTTGCTGACCACACTCTCGATCACGCCGGATCTGGATCAGAATTCCCTCGGTCGCGAACTTGGCATTGATCGCACCAATGTCGCCGATGTGCTGAACCGGCTTTCCAAGCGCGGCCTGCTGGAACGGCGCCGCAGCGACAAAGACAAGCGCATGGTGCTGGCGCGCCTGACGCCGGAAGGCGAAAAGGTGACGCAGGAAATGTATGAAGCGATGCAGCGCGCCCAGCAGCGCCTGCTGGAGCCTTTGCTGCCGGAAGAGCGCAATGCCTTCATCACCACGCTGATCCGGCTGATTGACGGCAACAACCATCTTGGCCGCACCATCTTCAATCCGAGCTAAGCCCTGCCCGCCGGGTGGGGCGCCCCACCCGCCCGAACGGCACGCCGCTATATCGGATAGACCAGCGAATTCGCCACCAGCAGATTATCGTAGACGCATTTGCGCTCGGCCAGCTTGAGCGCGCCATTTTCGCGGCGGAAGACATCACGATAGACGCCAACCTGGTGCAATGTGGTTTCCGGCCGATCAAACAGGGTTTGCAGGATCATATAATTCGCCCGCGCCTCAATCGCGCCATCCTCGGCCAGCCGCACCACGCGCGTATTGGCGATAAAATGCCGCAGATAACGTGGCGCATACATCGCGGTTTTTTCCAGCGCAAAAGCGCGGTCGGCGAGCATGCCGCGTCCCTCGCAATAGATCAGGCCAACCGGCAGATCGCGATCAAAATTCTCCTTGGCGATCACCACATAAAGCGCGTCCTCGGTGAAGTATTCCGGCCATTCGGAGAGCCGGCCTTCGTCAAGTGCGGCGCTATAGGCGCTGTTGAACTCCTCAATCTCCTGGCGCAACAGCAGATTCTGCAGCACGGCATCAGCATTCTGGTTCATCTGGCTGGTCATGGCGCGTTCCTCACAGACCCATCACACCGCGCCAATGCATATACATGGCACGGATCGCGGCTTCGGAAATCAGGGTGTCAGAGGTGCCCGCCGGCGTCGCCGGATCGAGCGCCACCAGATGCTCGCCATTCGGCACGCTCTTCATGCCATCCTGGACAAATTTCATCGCTTCATTGTCTTCCAGCCCGAGGAAACCGGCCGGCCCCATCAGGTTGCCCTGGCGCAGGCGATGACGCAGCATTTCTTCATCATCACCCTCGAAACCGAACATGGTCCACACCATGGTGAATTCATGCGGGCCATTCGGCACAATCTGGCGCAGGCCCAGCGTATTCATTTCACGCTGCACAATCAGGTTCGGCCAGATCGTCGACATGGTGACAGACCATGGCGAATCGAACTCCTCAATGAAATCCATGAAGCGCGGCTCCTGCAGCACCATGCCTTCCTTGTAAGCGCGCATCTCCTTGCGTGATGCCTCGCTGACTTTGGCACCTTCCTGCTTGGCCGACGCCATCACACCATGACGGCCAGAAGCATCGCACAGCATCAGCGACTTGTTGCCCGCCACCAGCAGACCGAAAGTGACCAGGAAGGTGTGCAGCAATGTGGCGTGATACGGGTCTTTCAGATTCTCGTGATAAAGCTTCCAGTTGCCGGGCAATGTGTTGCGGTAATAACCCAGCACCTTCAGCTTGCGGCCATCAAAGGTGGCATCGAATTCACGCAGGATATCCGGGCCAAGATACTCTTCCAGGCTTTCGATATCCTGATCGTAGGAAGCGAACACCACGCCGCGCCGCGTGGTCACTTTCAGCTTGCGCAGCGAATGCTCGGCCGGTTTGAAATCCTTCGGCATGCCGCCCTTGCCATCCACGCCGCGACGGAATGGCACACCGGCCAGATTGCCGCGCAGATCATACGACCATTGATGATACGGGCAGACAAATTCCTTCGCCTTGCCACGTAGGTCGCGGCAGAATTCGGCGGCGCGATGGGCGCAGCGATTCTCGAATACATTGATGCTGCCATCTTCCGCCCGCGCCACCACCACCGGCGTCGGCCCGACATTCGAACGCACAAAGTCGCCGGCCTCGGGGATTTCCGCCTCTAGCGCGACATAGTTCCAGGTGCGGCCATGGAAGATGCGCTCCACTTCGCGCTGATAAATCCAGTCATCGGTATAGACCCAATCCGGGATACGGGTCAGGCCTTCGGCCGGCCAGGTATATTGCGGCATGGCGGGCGTGTTGATCAGGTTGGGCGCTTGCTGGTTCACGGGGCTCTCCCTGGTTTGATCTGATATTGCGCTATCTGCCCAGGCGGCGCCGAAAGCCTCCGGCGCGGCGCTCTCGCCGGCTTCCAGCAGCACGCGCAGTTTGCGCGCCTGCGCCGCATCGCCAAAGCAGATCGCCGCCTTGAGCTGGTTGCCATCGTAAAGCAGCGCCAGCATTTCGGCTGGGTTGCCTGCGCGCTTCAAGGCCGGGCGCAGCTGCGGCTGGGGCAAACCATAAATCTGTACCGCAAGGCCGAATTGATCGGTCCAGAACCAGGGTAGCGGCGTTGCCGGCAAGGGCTGGTCCAGCATGGCGGCGGCAGCGATACGTGCCTGGGTTTCCGCATTCTGCCAGGATTCGAACCGCAGCGGCGGCAAACCGGTATCGGCATGGTAAAGCGCGCAATCACCCGCAGCATAGATATCCGCCGCGCTGGTGCGGCAAGCGGCATCCACCACAATCGCGCCAGCCGCGATATCCAGTCCCGCCTCCTGCGCCAATTCGGCATTGGCAAGCGAGCCAATGCTGACCAGTAGCAGATCGGCCTCAAGCGCTGGCCCTGCGGCAAAATCCAGGTGGATCGCGGCCTCGTCTGCCGTGATCGCTGACGGTGCCGCGCCGAGGCGGAAAGTCACACCGTGATTTTCCGCCACTTGCTGAAACAGGCCGGCTGCCGCCGCCGGCAGCAACCGCGCCAGCAGATGCGCCTCGCGCTCCACCACGGTCACCTGCTTGCCAAGCTTCGCCGCCAGCGATGCCACTTCCAGGCCGATGAAGCCGCCGCCAAGCAGCACAACATGCTTCGCAGCAGCAAGACGCGGTTTCAGCGCCGCCGCATCGGCCAGATTACGCAATGTCAGGATACGCGGATCAACCGGCAATCCCGGCAGGCTGCGCGCCCGCGCCCCGGTGGCGAGCAGCAACTTGGCAAAACCCACCGCGCTGCCATCGTCGAGCCGCAGCTGCTTTTCCGCCGGCAGCAGCGCAAGGGCCCGGCGATTGGGGCGGAAATCTAGTTTCAAAGCGGCGAAATCCGTTGCCGACAGCACCAGGCAATCCAGTTCGCCCTGGCTGCCATCCAGCATACCCTTGGAAAGCGGCGGGCGTTCATAAGGCAGATGCGGTTCATCGCCCAGCAGCAGTAGCGGGCCGCCATAGCCCTGCTTGCGCAAGGCTTCGGCAGCGCGGATACCAGCCTGCCCTGCGCCCAGGATGACAATCGGATCGGCGCCCGGCGCGGTGCCTGCACAGGCTCCAGCGCAGGTATCAGCCACCGTCTCAGCCACAGCGACTCCGGCCTCCAGATCAACGAAAATCTCGCCAGCCTCGACCTTCACCGGATAGGTAGCGAGATCAACCGTGACCGGTGCGCCCTTGGCCTTGCCGGTGCGGATATCGAACAGGCCCTGATGAATCGGACATTCGATGCAGCCATCCTCGATATAGCCATCGGACAGGAAAGCGAATTGGTGGGTGCAGATATTGTGGGTGGCGTAAACCACGCCATCGAGCAGATACAGCGCCACCGGTTTGCCGGCCACATCAACGCCGATCACGCCGCCCTCGCCAAGCGCCTCCTGCTTTGCCGCGCGATGCCAGACCATGCTTCTCCGCCTCGTATTATTTTGTTCAGTATACCTATACAATTTGCCATGCTCAAACAGAAATTTGCATTGCCTATGCCGAATGCATCTGCCCATTCCGAGAGCCGGACTTTGCAATAAAGATGGGCAATCCGGGAAATGACACCATGCTTGCCGGTGAGCAGGATATCCTCTTGCCTCCAATTTTTATTCAGTATACCTTCATACATGACCAGCCTAACGCAACAAAGGGAAGCCGCCATGGCCCAGGAACCGCTCGCGCAAAAAGGCAATTACCTGCACATCTACGACTTTCATGTGCTGCCCGGGCATGAAGAGGAATTCATCAAGCTGTTCGATGAATTCGATTATTCCGACGGCAATCCGATGCACAAATCCGCCGCCCAGGTGAAGGATGGTGTGCTGTGCCGCGATACGCAGGATCCGACCCGCTTCTTCCTGATCGCCGAATGGGCCGATATCGAGGAGCATGCGCGCATCCGCAAAATCCTGGCCGAGGAATTGAAGCCCAGCTTCATCAAGCTGATATCCGGCGGCAAATTCGTGCCGCGTTATGCCGAAATTGTTTCCAGCACGCCGGACCACATTCTCAACAAGCCGGCGGCCGAGTAGCAAACAGCGGTTATGGGCAGCAGGGAGGCGTCGATGGAACTCTACACTTTTTTCCGATCATCCACGTCTTACCGGCTGCGCATTGCGCTGGCTTTCAAGGGCCTGGACTATACGCCACATTATGTCAGCCTGCCGAAGCTGGAACATCGGCAGGATTCCTATCTGGCTCTCAATCCCCAGGGCCTGGTGCCGGCGCTGGTGGATGGCGGCGCGGTGTTTACCCAGTCGCTGGCCATCATGGAATATCTGGATGAGACTCATCCCGAACCGGCATTCCTGCCGCCAGCCGCTGCGGATCGCGCCTATGTGCGTGCCCTATCGCAGATCGTCGGCTGCGATATCCACCCGCTGAATAATGTGCGGGTGCTGAAATACCTCCAGGGGCGCTGGGAATTCAGCGACGCCGAACGCGATGAATGGTATCAGCACTGGATCGCGGAAGGCCTACGCAATTACGAAGCCATGCTGGACAGCAGCGGCAAGGCTGGCCGTTTCAGCCTGGGCGATAGCGTGACGGCAGCCGATATCTGCCTGGTGCCGCAATTGTTCAACGCCCAGCGTTTCAATTGCGACCTGACACCCTATCCGCGCGCCAATGCCATCATGGCTGCCTGCCTGGAATTGCCCTGCTTCGAGCAGACCCAGCCGAAATACCAGCCCGACGCTTTCTAAAAAATCAACCAATGCTCATCAGGCTGGCATTGCCGCCGGCTGCAGCCGTGTTGGTGCTGATGCTGCATTCGGCCAACAGCCATTCCAGCGCATAATCCGCACCGCTGCTGAGGAAATCGCTCGGCACGGCATGGATCGGCAGGATTGCGCCAGCCTGCTGCGCCAACGTCTTCCCCAATTGCAGCAGCGCATCGCTATCACCCTCAAACAGCACCGCCGCGCAATCCTGTGCTGCGGCATCCACATCGATCCTGGCCCGAACCGCTGACGGCAAGGTCGGCAACAAGCTGCTGCCCGGCGCATCCGACCGCAGCAGGATATGATTGCCGGTGGCCAGCGCAGCCGCAATCTGCACCAGAAAACCGGCTTCGCTGGCGGGCAGACAAAGCAGCCGGCCCCGCGACCGCAGCAGATAGAGATTGCGCTCGCCGACCGGGCCTGGCAATTCACGGCTGAAGCCAAGCGGGCTGCGCGCGATGTAATCAGCACAGCGGGTGGCGACAGCCCCCTCACCCCGCTCGTGCAGCCAGGTCTGATAGGCCTTGGCCACGGCCAGATCGGCCTGACCCGGCAATGTGCGTATAGCAGGCATGGCGGATAGCAGCCGGCGCAGATAAAGCGGGCCGCCGGCTTTCGGCCCGGTACCGGAAAGGCCATGGCCACCAAAAGGCTGCACGCCCACCACGGCGCCGACGATGTTGCGGTTGACATAGAGATTGCCCGCCGAGATACGCTGACAGACCTGGGCAATGGTTTCATCAATCCGGCTATGCAGACCAAAAGTCAGGCCATAGCCCGCCTGGTTGATATTATCGACCAAGCCATCCAATGCCGCGCGGCGATAGCGCACCACATGCAGCACCGGACCGAAAACTTCCTCCTGCAAGGTATCCGGCTCCGGCAATTCGATGATGGTGGGCGGCACGAACCAGCCCTGGCGCGTCTGCGGCGGCAAGGCTGCCTGCTCGATGCGATAGCCTTTGGCGCGCATCCGCTCGATATGGCGCAGAATACCGTCACGCGCCTCGGCGCTGATCACCGGACCAATATCCGTACCCAGGCGATCCGGGCTGCCGATCGCCAATTCCGCCAGAGCGCCTTTCAGCATTGTCAGAATAGTATCCGCCGCCTCCTCCTGCAGGCAGAGCAGGCGCAGGGCCGAGCAACGCTGGCCGGCGGAATCAAATGCCGAGGCCAGCACATCCGCCACCACCTGTTCCGGCAAGGCCGATGAATCGACGATCATGGCATTCAGCCCGCCGGTTTCGGCAATCAGCGGGATCGGGCGGCCATCGGGATCAAGCCGCTCGGCGAGCTGGCGCTGAATCAGCCGCGCCACCGCCGTGGAGCCGGTGAACAACACGCCACGAATCCGCGCATCCGCCACCAAAGCCGCGCCGATATCCCCAGCCCCAGGCAGCAATTGCAATGCCTCGGGCGGCACACCGGCCTGCCACATCAGTTGCACCGCCTGTGCCGCAATCAGGCAGGTTTCCTCTGCCGGCTTGGCCAGCACGGCATTGCCGGCGGCCAGGGCTGCTGCCACCTGGCCGGTGAAAATTGCCAGCGGGAAATTCCATGGGCTGATACAGGCCACCGGGCCGAGTGGCCGATGGGTATCCTCGGCGAAACTTTCCACCACCTGGCCGGCATAGTAGCGCAGAAAATCCACCGCCTCGCGGATTTCGGCAATGGCATTGGGCAATGTCTTGCCCGCCTCGCGCACGATCAGGCCAAGCCATTGCGGCATCCGCGCTTCCAGCAGATCGGCAGCACGCAGCAGGCAGCGCGCCCGTTCGGCGACCGGTGTGGCCTGCCAGATTTGTGCGCCGGAAACCGCCTGTTCCAGTGCCGCAGCCACAGCCGGCCTGGTGGCAAAGGCGACCTGCCCGACAATATCGCCCAGATTGGCCGGATTGCGCGCTGGCAGCGGCGCCACTGCGCCCACCGCCTGCCCCTGCGCCAGCATCGGCGCGGCATGATACTGGATATCACTGCCGGCCAGCAGCGCGGCAGAAAGGGATGCCAGGCGCTGTTCATTGCTCAGATCGATGCCGGCGGCGTTACGCCGCTCTCCCAGCAGATCGGGCGGCAAAACAATGCGGGGATGCGGCGCACCCAATGGCTGGATGGCGCGGGCAGCCGCCACCGGATCGCGGATCAGATCATCCAGCGGCGTTGCCGGATTGGCGAGCTGATTCACGAACGACGTATTGGCGCCGTTTTCCAAAAGACGCCGCACCAGATAGGCCAGCAGGGTTTCATGGGTGCCGACCGGCGCATAGATGCGGCAGGGCCGAGCCAGTTTGTCGCGCCCCACCACTTCCTCATAAAGTGGCTCGCCCATGCCATGCAGACATTGGAATTCATATTGCCCGGCATAATAGTTGTCGCCCGCCATGCTGTAGATGCTGGCCAGGGTCTGCGCGTTATGCGTGGCGAATTGTGGATAGATCGCATCCGGCACGCCAAGCAGTTTGCGCGCACAGGCCAGATACGACACATCGGTATGCAGCTTGCGGGTATAAACCGGAAAACCTTCCAGTCCTTCAAGCTGGGCGCGCTTGATCTCGCTATCCCAGTAAGCGCCCTTGACCAGCCGCACCATCAGGCGATGGCCGCTACGGCGCGCCAGATCGATCAGGTAGTCCAGCACATAAGGGGCGCGTTTCTGATAGGCCTGCACCACAAAACCGATGCCGTTCCAGCCAGCCAGATCGGCATCGAAACACAGGCTTTCCAGCAGATCGAGCGAGATTTCCAGCCGGTCGGCTTCCTCGGCGTCGATATTGATGCCGATATCATGGTGCCGCGCCAGCAGCGCCAGACTGCGCAGACGCGGCAGCAACTCGGCCTTCACCCGTTCCAACTGGGCGCGGCTGTAGCGCGGATGCAAAGCCGATAGTTTGACCGAGATACCCGGCCCTTCATAAATGCCGCGCCGCGCCGCCGCCTTGCCGATGGCGTGAATGGCGCGTTCATATTCGGCATAATAGCGCCGCGCATCGGCAGCCGTGGCCGCCGCCTCGCCCAGCATGTCGTAGGAATAGCGAAATCCCTTGGCCTCATAGCGCCGGCTATTGGCCAGGGCTTCCGCGATGGTCTGCCCAGTGACAAATTGCTCCCCCATCATCCGCATGGCGATATCGACGCCTTTGCGGATCAGTGGCTCACCCCCCCGCGCAATCAGCCGGGTCAGTGCCTGCGACAGGCCGTGACCGCTATTGGTGGCCGCCAGCCGCCCGGTGATCAGCAGCCCCCAGGTGGCGGCATTCACAAACAGCGACGGGCTATGGCCGAGATGCGCCTCCCAATTGCCATCGCCAATCTTGTCGCGGATCAGGGCGTCGCGTGTCGGCCGGTCGGGAATCCGCAGCAAGGCCTCGGCCAGGCACATCAGCGCCACACCTTCCTGGCTTGACAGTGAATATTCCTGGATCAGGGCTTCCACACCGCCGCCTTGCTGCTTGGCCCGCAACGCCATCACCAACCGGCTGGCCAATTCACGCGCCGCTGCCTGTATCGGCTTGGGCAAGGTGGCTTCATTGATCAGCAGAGGCAGGCATTCCGGCTCCGGCCGGCGATAGGCGGCGGTGATCCGCGCCCGCAGCACATTCTGCGGCTGCACATTCTGGGCGAAATCGAGGAAAGGCGGCGGCAAGACGGGGCCGCCGGCGAGTTCCAGCGGTGTAGCATTGTCCGGCACCAAACCCGTGGTTTCGGCCAGATCGCCCGGCACTTCGCCGCGCTCGATCCGCTCTAGCACGGAAAGCAGCGCCTGTTTGATCAGCCAATGCGGCGAGCGGCCAATCCCCTCGGCAGCGCGCTTCAGCCGTGCCTTCAATTCATCATCGATCTTCACGCCGATGGTGGTCACCGCCATTTGCCGCTCCCTCGCTGTCTGAAGCAGGGATAACTCAAGGCGCAACCATTTTCAATATAAAGGCGCAACCACAAATTCTGACGGTTGCGCCAAGCAAAGAAGCACTGGCAACACTTCGCCAGCCCATTCCCAAAACACAGTATTTATTCAATTAAAACAGATGGTTAATAATTCGGGCGCGACACCTCGGTAAGTTTGCCATAGTCCAACTTGAGCAATTGGTCGCATTTATGGAACCAGCGATCATCATGGGTCACGGCGATCACGGTCTTGCCCTTGGCCACCAGCCCCGGGATGATCTCCTCATAAAAACGGGCGCGGAACTCGCTATCCTGATCGGCCGCCCATTCATCGAAGATATAGACCGGCCGGTCTTCCAGCAGCGCCGCCACCAGCGCCAGCCGCTTACGCTGGCCGGTGGAAAGGTCGAGATTGGTGAAGCGGCCATCGCGATAACTGGTCTTGTCGCCCAGCCCCATATCGTCGATCAGGCGCTGCACTACTACCGGATCGGGCGACGGCACCCCGTAAAGCCGGTCGAACAGATGAAAGTCGGCAAAAATGCAGGAGAACAGCTCGCGATAAGCGCCGACTACTTCCGGCACCATCGGCTGTTCATCCACCATCAGGCGCCCGCCACCCAATGGATAGAGCCCGGTCAGCAACTTGATCACCGTGGATTTGCCGCAACCATTACCGCCGACAATGAAAGTGCTAGTGCCGCGCCGGATTTCCAGATTAAGCGGGCCAACGCGGAACCCTACCGCCTGATCGGGATAGGTGAAAATCGCATTCTGCAGCCGCAATGACTGGAAATCGGCAAAGCGGCCCGGTGCTGCCGGCGCACCGCCATCGCGATCGGCACGCCGGGCCAGCAACTGCTCCAGGCGCTCGATGTTACCCAGCGCCACATCGGCCTTCATCTGGTAATGCCAGGCCACCAGGGTGCTTTCCAGCGGTGCGACCATGAACAGGATGGCCGAGGTCAGTTTCAGCACGATTTCCGGCTGCGAATAATCCGTGCTCGGCACCAGGAAAATCAGCGCCGCCAGCACCAGGAAAAAGAAGGTCTGCGACAACACCATATGATCGACATAACCGAAGGAAACCTTGCGCATCACCGCTTCGGTCTTGCGCGAGATATCGGCCACGCGCTCGAATACATCGTTATTCTTGGCCTGATTGACCTTGATTTCCTTGAAACCATCAATCAGATGCGCCAGCGATTCAAAAAACTCGGCCTCCTGCGCCGCAGCCTGCAATAGATTCTGGCGCAACCCGCGCTGGTTCGACACATAGATATAAGCGCCCAGTGCCAGCAAAGCCAAAGTGACGGCAAAGGCCTGGACCGACACGGTGAGCATATAGATCAGCGTGGCCATGATCACCACGGCGGATTGATAGCCGCTGAAGATGATGGTGACGCTTTGCGAGATGGCCGCTGTATCCTGGGTCAGGCGGGCATAAATGTCGCCGCGGCCAGCACCCTCAAGAAACAGCAATTCCGAATGCCGGATACGATCCGAGAGCCGGATCCGCATATCACGGATGGCCGCTTCGGAAGATAACGCCGCCGTGGCCAATGCGGTGCGTTTCGACACCACATAGATCGGCAGGGTGACAAAGAAGATCGCCGCCACGATCAGGCTGACATGGCCGCCGGCAGCCATCGCCGCCGCGTGATTCACCACACCGAGCAGCAAGCCGCTGCTGAGGCCCGCAACCACAATCATGATGCTCATCGAGCGGTAGGATTTCCTGTCGCGCTCGGCCAGGAAACGAAACAGCCCGAATGATTGCAGCCAGGACAGCATCGTCAGGCTTATTCCACCCGGCGCGCCGGCGGCACCCGGTCATCGGAGGCCAGCAGGATGATGAAACCGATCAGCGGGCTGAAGGCCACGGAGATCAGGAAGGTGCCGAAAAAGCCGAAGCGTTTATTCTTGCCCAGATAGGCAATCAGCCAGCTCAGCCCAATCCAGCCGAACAAGATCATGGGATGAAGCAGATAGATCATTGCGCTTACCTCCTCAGCAAGGGTGCCGGAGCGGGCTCCCGGTACGGGGCTATGGACCAGAGCCGGTTCATTGGATCGTCAGCTTCTCGACATTGTCAGATGATTTCGGTTGCCGGTAACGCGCCACGGTGCGGTATTGCTGCCCATTGTGGCGTACCACAAAAATCTCCACATCCGACAAAGTGCCGTTGGTATCGAAGGTCATGCGGCCGGTTGCGCCCTCGAATGGCCGCTCGTAACGCATGATGCGCAACTGGTCGGCAATCACCGAGGCGTCAAAGGAGCCGGTCTGATCCACCGCGAAATCCAGCAGCAGCAAAGCGTCGTAGCCGATCGCGGCCGGCAGATCGGGCTGTTCGCCGAAACGCTGGCTGTATACCTGGGAGAATGCCTGCGCCATTGGCGCCCGATCATTGTTGTCGTAGAGCGACACCGCGATCACATCGCGCATGGCCTTGCTGCCCACGCCACGCTCGATCAGGCTGGAATAGAGATTCTCCGCCCCCAGGATCGGCACCTCAACGCCTAATTCACGCGCCCGCCGAATGAAATTGATCGTATCGTCGTCAGATAGGGAAATCAGGAAAATCCCGTCAATATCCTGATGATTGAACAGGCTGTTATTGAGCAGAAAACTGAGCGTGCGATCAATCGAGCGATGCGATGGCGCGAGTAATCCCTGATACAGGATTTCGCCGCCGGCGCCGGTGACAAATTTGGCGAAGGATTTACTGGCCTCGGCGCCATAGTCGCTCTTGTCGGCAAGGATCACAAAACGCTGCATGCCCTGGTCGAGCGCATAGCGCGCCATGATCGAGGCATTGACATAATTATTGGGCTGCATCGCAAACACGTATTCAAAGCCATGATTGGTCAGCGAGGACGCCGTGGCGTGGCTGGCCAGGAACAGCTTGCGTTCCATGTTGTAGATGGCGCTGGATGGGATCGCCGTCATCGATGAACTATGGCCGACCACCGCAAATACACGCCGATCCAGGCCAATCCGCGACGCCAGGCGCAGCGAACGGGTGACCAGATCGTCGAGGCGCAGATCGACAGCGGCATCCACTTCGGTCAAATGCTCCAGGCGCAATTGCTTGCCGGCGATGCCGCCGGTGCGATTGATGCGCTCCTGCGCCAGCCGCAGGCCGCGTAGAAAAGGCTCATCCTCGCCACCGTGATACACCACCGCCACGGCCACTTCATCGGGATCAAGCGGCGGCGGCATCATGCGATAGCCCAGGCCGCCAATCACCGCCACCACCAGCAGCAAAGCCAACAGCCATAGCCGGCGCCGGCTGCGGCGTGGCCGCAGCGGTGTGGATGCTGGATTGTCGCCTGGTTGCTCCATAGCGCCTAGCGGTCGCCGCCCAGGATCAGCGGCATGCCATCTTTGCCGGCGCCGATCACCACGGTCTTGGCATTCGGCGAGGTGGCAAGGTCGCGGGTTGCCTGAATACCCTGCCAGCGCAGCAAATCCTCGCTCAGCGTGCTGCTGATGATGCGCTGATAATCCTGGATGCCCTGGGCTTCAATCCGCTTGCGCTCGGCCTCGCTGCGTTCGATGGCGATGCGATGCTCAAACGCCTTGCGTTCTTCCTGCAGCACCAGCTTACGCTCAATCGCCTCGCGCACCGGCAATGTCAGTTCCACCGACGTGACCAGCACATCATCGATCACGACATAGCGGTTCTCCGCCTCGGTCAGGCTACTGATCAGGATCGATTCGAGGAAGCCGCGTTTGCTGGTATAGACCTCTTCAGGATCATATTGCCCAACATAACGCCGCAGCACCGATTCGATTTCCGGGAACACGATCTTGTCGAGAAAATCCGGCCCGACATTGACATGCAATGTCGGCAGCAGGCGGATATCCGGCCGGTAGCGCACTGCCACTTTCAACGTCACCGGCAAGCCGGTATTGGTCAGCAGCGTGTATTCCTTGCCGCGCATCTGCAGGCGCATGTCATAGGTATACATCCTGTTCCACGGAAAAATCACATGCAGGCCTTCGCCATAGATCTTCGTCATTTCGGTGCCGACGAAGAAGCGATACAGCACACCGGCATGGCCGGGGCCGATGCTGATGAAGATACGCGGTGCGAGCAGAACCAGCAGGATGGTGATGGTCAGGAAAAACAGCAATATCTGGGCGGTATTGCGCCGGAACCAGCCATCCAATGGCAACTCATTCCCGGTCGCCTCGGCCTCACTCATGAAGCAATCCCCCAGATTCGGACACCTGCGCCATATCGGCCCCGCCAAAGGCGCAACAGGGTGACCGCAGCGCCGCTAGTTTACAGGCTCGGCGCCCCAAAGCAATGTGAGTCGGGTTGTCGAATTGTGCAAACCGGTTTCCTGGGACACTGCTACGGCAGCCGGTAGATCAGGAAACAGTGGCAATACACCGGCAGCGCGAGAGCATCCATCCCTATGGCAACGCCCCACCGGTTGTTCTCCGATGGGGCGGCCAATTGCAGAACTGGACTGAAAAAATCAGGCCGCGGCAGCAGCCGGCTTGCTGGCCGGAGCAGCGGCAGACGCCGCTTCCTTGAGGCCAGCGGTGAACTGCTCACGGAAATATTCACGCATCTTGGCCGCATCAAAATCCAGCAGCGTGCCGCCAGCTTCAAAATGCAGGATGAATACCTTGCCAGTGGCATAGGTGATGGCGGCAGCGGCGCCCGGCACGGCGGCAACGCCGATGATCGGACCGACCAGCGGAATGGCGCGCAGGCCGCTCAGCGCCAGCATCTTGCCCAGCGCCACGCTGCCGAGGCCGCCGACCAGCGATACCACGGCGCTGCGCGCCAGATCGCCACGGATGCTATGGCCATAGAGGGCGCCCAGCTCGTTGATCAGCTTGACCTGCACCGCCGTGATCGCCGCCAGTTCCACGAAGGGCAGCGGAATCACGCCGGCACCGGCCGACCACAGCATGTTGTTCTTGACGATGGACATCGCACTGGCGACCCGGGCGTCGACCGGTTCGGCTTCAACCATCTCGACTTGTTCCGACATGCACTCCTCCAGGCGTCTTCTGATGATCAGGGAAAATCTCCATTTACTATACGGCCAGCCCTGGCATGGCGCAACCGAATGTGGAGAAATGCGCGGCGGCAGGGGGCAATTCGGCGCCAGGCCAGCAATCTACCAGAGGGCGCATAGCCAACCCCATCAAGCGATCAAAGCGGTGGTCACCAGATGGGTGCCGACCGATGCGGCGAAAAGCCGGACCGGTATGGTTTCGCCTGCGAATTGCAGCACAAATCCATCCGGCCGGCGGATTGCCAGCGCGCGCAGGTCAATGAAGCCATCCAGTTTATGCGTCAGCGCCTTGATTGCCGCTTCCTTGAGGCTGAACAGGATAAGGCCAGGGTCAACGCCGCAGGCAAAATCCGCCATGCCGGCCAGTTCCGCATCATCCACCACGAACATGCTGCGGAGACCTTCCACCTGGCCGCCCCGTTCCAGCGCCACCAGATCGATGCCGATGCCGGCCACGCCAGCGGCCTGCTGCGGCTGCAAGGCCACGGCACATATGGCCCCATCATGGCTGATGGTGCCAAGCAGGCCGGCCGGCCATAGCGGATTACGCAGGCGGCCGCTGAGGATTGGTTGATCGGGATAGCCGAAGCCGCGCAGGCCCTGGCGTGCCAGCCAGCGGCCGGTATGAAACTCCTGCCGGCGCTGCGGCACCGCGCGCGCCACCAAAGCCGCCTCTTCCGGCATAACCGGATAGTCAGCATTCACGGCGGCGCGCACATAACATCCGGCCGGCAACCATTGCCGCAGATACGCCTCGACCGCCACAGCCACCGGCGCGGCGGCCGGCATCAGCTCTGCCATGCGTATTCCCGGTAAAAATTCTTGATCCCGGTCAGATAGAGGCGCCGCCCGCCATCCTGCTGCACGGCCCGCTGCGCCGCCTGCCAGGCCGGGGCAAATTGCGCCGGATCGATATCGATATCGCGAGTGCCGAAGCGCAGGCTGGCACCGGCCAGCAACAGCGCCTCGTATGCATCCATATCAAGCTGATACCGCGCATCGAGATGACGGCCAAGCTGCATGGCCTGCAGTTTTCGCTGCCCCTCGGCCAAAGCGACACCGCTGTAGAATTCAGAACTGCAGCCTGATCCATAGGAGAAGCAGCCGATGCGCTTCGGTGTGGTGAAATCACCATGTTCAATGGCGCTGGCCAGCGACAGCAGCACCGTCGCCCCCATGATATTACCAACGCGCTGGCAGTAATTCAGCCCGGGTTGCACACGCCGGTCAAAATCATGCTCAATCTCGTCGCGCCCGGCCTTGGCATGCCGCCGCATCATGGTGCGATGCGCGCCCCTCACCATGCCGCCAAATGGTGTGTGGAAACACAGATATTGGAAACTATCGCGATAATCCGCCTCCGGCACCCGGCGGCGATATTCGAGAAAGGTTTCATTGCAGCAATCGAGATAGGATAGCAGCGACAGATCGGCATTGCCGGCCTCGCTATCCGGCACCGGCCGGCAGGTATCCATCACCTCATAGCCGTAATAGCCATTCGCCCCGATATCGATCTGGAACACATCCGGCTGGTCGCTGACCAGCAAGGCCATGGCGCCAGCACCACCGCTCGGCTCGAAGAATTGCCAGTCCATCGTCAGGTCGTCGCCACCTTCGGTGACGAAAAAACGCGCCAGATCAGTGGCAATCACCAGCGCCTTGGCGCCGGGCGAAGCCTGCGCCAGGATGAAATTCACCGCCATCTGCAAACCCGCAGTGCCGGAATAGCAGGCCTGCTTCAACTCGAATAACCGGCAGTTCCGTTTCAATCCCAGATGGCGATGCACATAGGTGCTGAGCGATTTGCCAAAATCCAGCCCCGATTCCGTGCAGGTGATCAGCAATTCGATCCGATCGCGCTCCGCCTCCGGCAAGGCCTGCACAATTGGCCAGGCGGCATTGACCGCAAAAGTCACCGGGTCCTCATGCGGCAAGGCGACCGATTTCTGCCGCATCAGCAGATTGTCGAAACGATTGGTATCGATGCCACGATGCCGGGCCAGGTGCATCACATCGACGCAGGCGCTGCCGGCATGCAGATTCATCGCTTCGATTCCAACAACGCGCACGCGCCCTCCTCACTGGTATGTATCATCTTCCACGGGCTTAAATTCCGCCACAGAGTATGATCTAATCGGCATATTCCTTGAAACAGCATTTATGGCCCAAGACATGAAAAATGCAAAAGTGCTTGCGGTCGTGACGGCGAGTATCCAGGAGGTGCTGGATATCGCGCCGGAGACCATCGACCCGACACTCAGCCTGGCCGATCATGGCGCCAATTCGGTTGACCGGATGGAGATCATCACCCTCAGCATGGAAGCTCTGGGCATCAAGCTGCCGTTCATGAGCTTTGCCAATGTGAGCAATATCGAGGGGCTGGTCGATGTGCTGGCCGAGCATCTCGGATGAACACAGCAGCCCGGGCCGTGGCACTGCCGGTGCGCGTCTCCGGCATGGGCATTGTTTCCGCCATCGGCCACGATATTGCCGGTTTCACGCAGGCTTTGCAGTTGGGGCGCAGCGGCATCATATCCCTGCCGGCCACCGAGCCGGCCAATCCAGTGGGCCTGGGCGCACCGATCATCGGCTTTGACCTGAATGCCAGCCTGGACGCGCTTGCTGGCTTGCCGTCGGCCCTGCTACGTCAAGCCGCGCAATTGGGCCGACGCGCGCCTTTTCCGATCCAGGTCTCGATTGCTGCCGCCCTGCAAGCCTGGCGACAAGCCGGGCTGCATCAGGCCGCCATTGACCCGGAACGGGTGGGCATTGTCATTGCCGGGCATAACACGACGCAGAATCTGCAATTCAGCCTCGATCCGGGTTATCGCGCTGCGCCGGATTATCTTTCCCCGCGCTTTGTGGTGCAGGCCATGGACAGCCATCAGCTCGGCATCCTCAGTGAAATTCTGAATATCCAGGGTGAAGGTTTTGTGGCGGGCGGCGCCTCAGCCTCGGGCAATATCGGCATCCTGCATGGCATGCGCATGGTGCAGGCCGGCCTTGCCGATATCTGCCTGGTGGTGGGCGTGGCAGCCGATCTGTCGCCTATGGACATACAGGGCTTTCACAATATCGGCGCCATGGGCGGCAAACATTTCGCCGCCCGGCCCGAGCAGGCCTGCCGGCCTTTCGACGCTGCGGCAGAAGGGTTTATCCCGGGCCAGGCCGCCGCCTGCCTGGTGCTGGAAAACCCGCACTCGGCGCATGCACGGAGTGCGGCAGACTTGGGTGAATTGCTCGGCGGCGCCATCGCGCTGCATGCCACCGCCTCGCCCGATCCGGATGCGGCCGGCGAAGCCCGTGCCATGCGCCAGGCCCTGGCGCGCAGTGGCTACGCGCCGCAGGATATTGCCTATGTGAATACCCATGGTACCGCCTCGCCGCGCGGCGATGCGGCAGAAATCGCCGCCATTGCCGATGTGTTCGGCGAGCATTTCCCGGCCGTGTGGCTCAATGCCACCAAGGGCCTGACCGGGCATTGCCTGAATGCTGCCGGCGTGGTGGAAGCCATCGCCTGCCTGCTGCAGATGCAGCATGGCTTCCTGCATGGCAATCAGAATCTCGATACGCCGATCGATCCGCAGGCACGCTTCTGCGGCGCCGAAGCGGTTGCGGCCCGCCCCGCCCTGGCACTAAGCAATTCCTTCGGCTTCGGCGGCATCAATACCAGCCTGCTGCTGCAGTATGATCAACATGCCACCTGACACCTACACCACCTTGCGCCTGCGCCGTGAACCACCGGTGCTGCATATCACACTGCATCGGCCGGCGGCGCAGAACCGCATCAACCAGACCCTGGTGCGAGAATGCCGGCAGGCTTTGGATATTGCAGCCCGAGATACCAGCTTGCATGTGGTGGTGCTGGAAGGCCTGCCGGATATATTCTGCCTCGGTGCCGATTTTGCGGATTTCTCGGCCGGCAATGCAGCCGCCGATCCGGTTGATCCGGCCGAGCTCTATGCCTTGTGGCTGCTTCTCAGCCAGGGGCCGTTTATCAGCATCGCCCATATCAGGGGCCAGGCGATGGCCGGCGGCCTCGGCTTTGTCGCCGCCTGCGATATCGCACTGGCAGATGAAAGCGCCAGCTTTGCCCTGCCGGAATTGCTGTTCGGCCCGCATCCGGCCTGTGTGCTGCCTTTCCTGAGCAAGCGGATCGGCCTGCAACGCGCCCATTATCTGGCGCTGTCGACGCGGCCGATTGCGGCGCGACAGGCACTGGATTGGGGTTTGCTGGATGGTGTGGCAGCGAGCAGCGATGTTTTGCTGCGGCAGCATCTGCTACGCCTGCGCCATCTCACCAAGCCGGCGATCACCCGCTACAAGAATTATGCGGCCAATCTGAATGCCACACTGGCCGCAGCCGGCCCAGCAGCCATTGCGGAAAACCGCCGCCTGTTTGCCGACCCTGAAATTCAACGCGCCATGCAGGATTATGCCGCCAGTGGCCGGTTCCCCTGGGAGAATTGAGCCAATCCGTCAATGCACGCCGGCACGCTCGTAGCCGATTGCATTCCAGAACGGGCAGACTTCCCGATAGGGATTGGGCCGTGCTGACGAGGCCGGCAGGTTCAAGGCAATATAGGATTCCTGCGGCGGACTGAATCGCGGCCATTGCGGCAAGCCGGGCGCATTGGGATCAAGATGACGCACGAAGTTGCTCCAGTAGCTGCCCATGGTCTGCGCCAATTGCCGCTCCGCCGGGGTGAAACTACGGCCCAGCTTGGCAGCGCTATGGAACACAAACGGCAGCTCATCGCCATGACAGGCCATGCCCGGGCTGCGACAGAGCGGCCCGCCCCAAACCGGAAATGACGGCTGATGCTCAAACAGGTAGGTGAACACCCCTGCCCTGGCCCGGCGTGCCAGAACTTGCGTGCTGCAGGCCAGAAAATCGTCGGTCTGGATACGGCCCCACAGGAATGGATCATCAGCGCCCTTGGCCAGCGGATAGCGATCCATCACTGCCTGAAAGCGCGCACCATAATAGGCGGCGCCCCAGGTGGCATATTTCATCGCGTTGAAAGGCTGGCCCTCGGCAAACAGCAATCCGTCATTCTTGTTGGTGCCGATCAGCACCGGCTTGGTGGCGCCGGCATCGGCCACGCCATCCAGCGGCTGCTGCGTTATCAGCCTGCCATCAATCGCCGGGGCAAACGGGATGTAGTAGTCAGCGCTGGGAAATACCGTGGCCGAAGCCGGAATGAACGCCATATGCGCCGCGACCAGATCCTGCGCCGTCATGCCGCGCAGGCAGGCCATATCGGCACAGCCTGCCGCGCGCATGAACACGGCACTGATATGCTGCTGCTGACGCAAAGTCTTGTAGGGCAAGGCCAGCAGATTGCTATCCATCATCGCCGCGCGGAAAAGTGGCCGGCTGGAAGGCATGGCATAAAGATGCAGGCCAATCGACATGGCACCGGCACTTTCGCCATAAACCGTCACCTTGCCGGGATCGCCGCCAAAGGCAGCGATATTCCGCTGCACCCAGGCCAGCGCCGCCTGCTGATCCAACAAGCCGAAATTCCCGGATATCTCTCCCAAGGCCAGAAAGCCGAGCGCCCCCAGGCGATAGTTGATGCTGACCACCACGATGCCCTGATTGGCCGCCAGATAAGCACCATCGTAGAGCGGGTCGGCGCCGCTGCCGGCCAGGAAGCTGCCGCCATGGATGAACACCATCACCGGCAGGTCCTTCACCGTCGTATCATTTGGCACCCAGATATTGAGATTGAGGCAATCCTCGCTTTGCGGCGGCACCTCGGCGGCCGGTGAAGGCGGCGGTGGCGGCTGCGGGCAGGAATGGCCAACACGCGTAGCCCGCCGGGTCCCGTCCCAGCGTGGCTTTGGCTGCGGTGGCTGCCAGCGATTTGAACCGGCCGTCGTTTCGGCAAACGGAATGCCAAGATAGGCCTGCGCACTGCGCCCGGTTTCGGTGGCGTCAACCCGGCCACAAACTGCACCGGCCGGCGCTTCCACCACCGCAGTCTGACAAGCGACGACAATGGGTGTGGTGGCGGCTGTGCCGGTGGCGGTATCGCTCGGGTTGCCGCAGCCGGCAAGGCAGAGCAGCAATAATAACCATACGGCAGAATATCGACCAATCATCGCAGATACTCCCCCAAAGTGGCCGCAACGGCCTGTGCCTGCGGCAGTTGCATCAAGCTGTAATGGTCACCTTGCTGCGTAACCACACGCAGCGCACCATCCACCAGCCGGGGCCAAACCTGATCCAGCCTTCCTTCGCTGGCCGCAATCAGCAAAACATCACCGGCATAGGCCGTCGGCTGGTGCCGATCGAGCAAATCGCCCAATGCCTGCATGGCTTCCTGAAGTTGGCGGGTTTCATTGGCAGCCAGGGGCAGAGCATTGTTGCCATCGGCAAATATCCGACGCAAAACCGTATCGCCTGTGGTCAGGCCGGGCGATACCGCCGTCAATTGCCGCAATGCTTCCGGCGTGTAGCTATCGATCAACGCCAAGCCTGCAACCGCCTCGCCAGCTTGCCGCAACTGACAGGCCATCGCATGTGCAATCACCCCGCCCATCGACCAGCCGGCCAAGCGATACGGTCCCTGTGGCTGCACCCGTCGGATCGCCGCCAGATAATGCTGGGCCAGTTCCGCCAGCGACTGTGGCAACAGCGCCGGTGCCTGCAAGGCATAGACCGGCCGGCCCGCCGGCAAATGTCGCACCAATTCCCGATAGGACAAGGCGTCACCGGTCCCGCCATGCACCAGGAATAATGGCAATTGCTCACCCTCGCGGCGCAGGCAGACCAGCATCTCGCCAACCCCAGGCGCCACCTGTCGCAGCAATCTGGCCTGACGCAGGATATCGGGCGCGGCCAGCAGGGCGGCCAAGGACAATTCGCAACCAAATTCGGCGCGGATACGACCAGCCAGCCGCAACGCCAGCAACGAATGACCACCCAGGGCAAAAAAATCGTCCTGACGGCCAATTTCCGCCACACCGAGCAGATCGCGCCAGATGCCCGCCAATCTTTGTTCATCCTCGCCTTCGGGCGGCACTATCGGTCGTGCCGCAGGTTGCGGCAGATCGAACCGCAGCAGGGCCTGGCGGTCGACCTTGCCGCTGGCTGTCAACGGCATCGTCTCCAGCAGCACAAACTGTGCGGGCACCATATAGGCCGGTGCGGCACGCATCACGCCCTGGCGCCACACGGCTTCGGCATCCGATGGCAAAGCCGGGGCCGGCACCACGAAGGCAATCAGCCGATCCTCCCCCAGGACACGGCGGGCCAGCACCGCCACCTGGCGGATACCGGCCTGGCCCCGCAGCAGGCTTTCCACCTCCCCGCATTCAATACGATGGCCGCGAATTTTCACCTGCTCGTCGCGACGGCCCTGGAAAGCGATACGGCCATCATCGAGCCAGCAGGCAAGATCGCCCGTACGGTATAGCAGCGTTGCCGGCTGCAACGGGTGCGGCACAAATCGCTCGCGCGTCAAATCCGGCCGGTTGCGATATCCGAGCGCCAAGCCGGCACCGCCGATCAGCAACTCACCCACCACGCCGACCGGGGCCAATTTTCCAGCATCATCCAGGATCAACGCAGTCTCGCCAGGCAAGGGCCGCCCGATCGGGATCAAGCCGGAAGCCGGCATGGCATCATGCGCCGATAGATCGCATATCAGGCTGGTGATCGTGGTCTCGGTCGGGCCGTAAGCGTTGAGCAATCGGCAATCGCGCAGCGGGCTGGCCCGCCACAAGGCCAATGTTTCCGGCGTCAACGCCTCACCGCCCACGATTACCAGGCGCAATCCCAGCAATGCCGACCAATCGCCACATTCAGCGGTATCCATCAACACGGCATGCAGGTAGACCGGCGGAATATCCGCCACCGTCACCCCGCCGCCGGCTATCACCTGCCGGAACTCTGTCGCCGACCATTGTGCATCCGGCCGCATGACCAATGTCGCGCCGATGCTCAAGGCGGACAGGATTTGCTCCAGCGCCACATCCACAGCCAGTGAGGCAAATTGCAACACATGGTCTGCCGGCGCCAGATCAAGCGCCGCCGCCATCATCCGCACATGATGGCGGACCGCGCCATGCGCAATTTCCACACCTTTGGGCAACCCAGTGGAGCCAGACGTGTAGATGACATAGGCTGCCTGACGATCTGCCGGCCGGACATAGACCGGCGACGATATGCCCGCCTCAACCGGCCCCGCCAGTTCTTCAATCGCCATCAGCCGCAGGCCGCTGCCTGACACCATATCCGCCAGCTTGGCCCGCGCCGCCTTGTCGGCGATCACGCAGGCCATACCGCTATCACTCACCATATGGCGCAGGCGCTCCGGCGGGTCTTCCAGCGCCATCGGTACATAAACGGCGCCGATTTTCCAGATAGCCAGCAAAGCCACAATCGCCGCCGCATCTCGGCCCATGCACATGCCGACCAAGCTGCCCTGAGCAACGCCCTGCCGCAACAAATGCTGCGCCAATCGATCACTATCCCGATCCAGTTCGGCATAGCTGAGGTGCTGCCCGGCGCATTGCACAGCCGCATGTTCCGGCGCGCGCTGCGCCTGGGCACGGATACAGGCGACGATATCGTCATCCTGCATGGCCGGCGGCAATTCGGCACCACGGCCCCAGTGCAGAAGTTGCGCCTGCTCTGACGCGGCAAGATAGTCATGCGTGGTGATCGGCAAATCGGGCAGCGCCAGCAGCTTTTCCAGCAGCAGGCAGAAATGCGCAGCCATGCGCGCCACCGTCGCAGGCCGCATCAAGCTATCGTCATAGTCGAAACGCAGCCGATAGCCGACCTCGGTTTCATAAACTTCCAGGGCCAGATCCTGCCCACCTTCCTGGGCAATATCCTGCCGCCACTCGACATCCCCCAACGGGCCAAACTGGCCCGACGACAGGAAATTCTGATAGGAAAACAGCACGGACGGCGCCAGTGATACACCATCCTCGCGCAACGCCTGCTGCACGACCGGGAAAGGGCAATCGGCATTGTCCAGCGCATCGGCCAGCGCAAACTGCAAGCGCCGCAGCCATGCGGCACTGCTCTCGCCCTGCTGCAACCGGCCACGCAACAGCACCAGATTGACGAAATGTCCGACGCTCATTTCATAGGCAGGCTCTGGTCGCCCCAGGACCGGCATGCCGACAATAATATCGGTATCGCCCCGATAGCGATGCAGCAGCAGCATGAACACGCCAAGAAACAAGGTTGCCGCGCTGATCTTGTGGGCACGGGCAAAATCCTGTGCCAACCGGCCGATATTCACCGGCAAATCGCATTGCTGGCTCGCCCCATGCAAGCCCGCTATCGCATCACGGGCAAAATCCATCGGCAAATGCCGCGCCATCGGCAGGTCCGCCAATTGTCGCCGCCAATAGCCGAGTTGCGCTTGCCCGCGCTCGCGCTGCATTACATCGCGCTGCCAGGTAACATAGGCCCCATAAGATGCCGCCGCCGGCATTGGCGCCGGCGCCTCGCCGGTGCGGAAGGCCTGATAGGCTTGCACCAAGGCCTGGCTTACCAAAGCGGCGGAGCGACCATCGGCAACGATATGATGGAAAACCAGCAGCAGATCATGCGCTGCCGGCGAGGTGATCACATGCAGCCGAAAAGGCGCGACCTGAGCCAGATCAAATGGCACCTTCCCCAGCAGTCGCAGCCGTGTCGAAATTTGCGGCATCTCGGCCGGCTCTTCGGTGAAACTGAACGCCCAGATACCGGGCGATTGCCGAATGTCGTCGGCCTGCTGCTCGAAACGGCTGGCGAGGATCGGAAATTGCTGCAACAACCACTGGCCGGCCCGCTGCAATGCAGCCGCATCAAACGGGCCGGCAAGCCGCAACGCCACCGGCACATTATACGCCGATAGCGCCGGCCTCAATTTCTGTGCCAGCCAGAGCGCTTTCTGCCCTTCGGATAACGGCCAATGCGGCGGCGTAATTTCGCTATCAGCCGGCTTGTCAGCCGGTTCGGCGGCAATTCGGCCAGCGGCATGGCGCGCCAGGTCCATCAGGCTGTCATGTTCCAGACAATCACGCGCGGATAGCGCAATACCGAATTGTCGCTCAAAATCCTGACGCAACTGCAATTGCTGGATCGACCCGCAACCCAAATCCAGAAAGCCTGCTGCCGGCGCCACCTGCGCCAACGGCAAGCCCAATCCCTGGGCCACAGTCATCCGCAGAAACAGCAGCATGTTTTCATGCTGCGACCTAGCCGGATCATGGACAAAACCACTCACAGCGGCCGCCGATTGAGGCATGGCCACGGCTTCCGCGTTCTCGCCCAGTGAGAGCCAGAAACGCTGACGCTCGAAGGGATAAGCCGGCAGTGCAAGTAGAGGCTGCCCCTCCGGCTTATCGTGCAAGGCGAACCAAGCGATACGCGCGCCGCGTACCCAATACAATGCCAACTTTTTTAGGTCGCGGCTTTGCAACAACAAATCCAGCATCGCCTTGCCGGTTTCTCCGGCCAGCAACAGGCGGATATCGCCATTGTCATCCTGTGCATTGCCGCCAATGCAATACACGGCTTGGCTTTCAAAACCAGCATCATCCAGCCAACCGCGCAAGCCATCACGCAGCGCCGCCAGATTATCGGCGACCAGTGCCAGGCGATAATCCATCGCTTCACGCGCCAGCTGCAGCGTATAGGCGAGTTGATCCAGGGCGATGGTCGGCCGCTGCTCCAGGAAATCCAGCAAGCGACGGACGGATAGCTGCAATTGCTCCGGGGTGCGGGCAGAAAGTGGGAAAAGCAGCGGCGCCTTCTGGTTGGATCGCGGCACCTGGGCAATATTCGGCGCCTCATATTCTTCCAGGATTACATGGGCATTGGAACCGCCGGCACCAAAAGCGCTGATGGTGGCACGGCGCGGGTAGCTGCGCGGCGCTGCACCATCCAGCGCCAGCACCGGCTGGTGCCAGGCTTCGGCTTGGCGCTGCAAATAGAATGGGCTGTTTTCGAAACTGATTCCGGGATTGAGCGGTGCCGGCACCAAAGTCGGCACCAACTGGCGATGCCGCATCTGCAACACCACCTTGATCAACTGCGACAAGCCGGATGCCGCCTCGGCATGGCCGATATTGGATTTCACGGCACCAATGGCGCAGAATTGCCGATCCTTGGTGAACCCTTCGAAAGCATTGCACAGCGCGCGCATTTCGATGGCATCCGCCATCGCCGAGCCGTTCGCCGCCGCTTCGACATAACTGATGGTGCGCGGATCGATGCCGGCCCGAGTGAAATTCTCTGCAATCAATTCGGCCTGGGCCGCCACATTCGGTACCCGATAGCCACTGGCCTGGCCGGAATGATTGGTGTGGCTGCCCTTGATCACCGCCATGATGTCATCACCATCGGCAATGGCGACGTGCAGTGGCTTGAGTAACACGGCTGCCACTGCCTCTGCCGGCAGGTAGCCGTCACCATCGCTGAAACTGCGGCTATCAGCATGACTGCCGATCATCTGGCCAATCGACAGGCCGACATATTTCTTCGGGTGGATACTGAGATTGACGCCACCAACGATGGCTGCCCGGCAATCTCCCTTGCGCAAACTATCGCAGGCCATATCCAGCGCCACCAGCCCGGAGGAACACATGGTATCAATCGCGATACTGGGCCCCTTCAGATTGAAGAAATACGATACCCGATTGGCGATTGAGCTTTGCGAGGTCAGCGCCAGCACGGCTTCCCTGGAAAGATCGGCGCGGAAGGCATGATATTGCTGCGACATCGAGCCGACAAAAACCCCGATGCGGCCCTCGCTCCGCCGTTTCCGGATTTCACCGAGATAGCCGGCACTCTCCAGCAAGGTCCAAGCGGTTTCAAGGAAAAGCCGTTCCTGCGGATCGAGCAATTCGGCTTCGCCAGGCGAGATGCGGAAGAAACGATGATCGAACATATCGACGCCATCGATGAAGCCGCCCCATTTGCAATTGGTCTTGCCGCTCACGCCTGGATCAGCCGCGAAGTAGCGGCCGTGATCCCAGCGCTCCGGCGGCACTTCGGTGATGCAATCCTGCGCCGTCACCAGATTCCGCCAGAAGGTGGCGATATCGGGCGCCATCGGAAACCGTCCGGCCATACCGATAATCGCGATATCTCGCACTCCAATACCAGCTTGGGATGGCTGCACCGGGGTAACAACCACTTCCTCTTCGGTCGCCGTTTTCGGTTTCGCTGCAAGGCCCGGCGCTGCTTGAGGCATCGGCATTACCGGCGCCGCAACCAGCTGGGCTAGCGGTGCCAGTTGTTCGGGGAATAATTCCGACAGATACGCTGCGGCGCTGGATATGGTCGGATACTCAAAAAACAACGTCTGCGACAATGCACCGAATTGTTTCTCAAGCTCGCCGGTCAGCTTCATGATGACGACGGAATCAACGCCATATTCCTCCAGTGGCACATCCGCTTCGATCCGGTGAGCCGGCAGTTTCAGCAAGCCGGCCAGCGTGTCAGTGATCACTCTGGCCGCAGCAGCATTGTGATCTTCAGCCGCCGCTGCCAGCTTTGGCGGTGACGGCGGCGGCGCCATGCCATGGTCGGGCTTCACAAAATGCTGCTGCAGGCGCCCGGCATCGCCCTGCAATACCAGCACCTGGCTTTCGCCACTGGCCATGGCTTGATCAAAGGCAATCAAGCCATCGGCCGGACGCAAGGGAATCAAACCGGCCTTTTGCCACAATGCCGCCTTGGCCGCGTCGTCGATATCCATGCCGCCGCTCTGCCAAAGCGGCCAATTGATCGACACCATATGGCCATGCGGAGCATCCGGCCCGCCCGCAACCGCCAATTCATTACGATACGCGGCATAGCGATCCATGAAGGCATTGGCGGTGGCGTAGTCGCATTGCCCGGGATTACCCAGCGCGCCCGATACCGACGAGAATAGCGCAAAAAAATCCAGATCAAATCGGCGCGTCGCCAGATCAAGATTGATCAGGCCAGCCACTTTTGGCGCCAGCACGGCGGAGAAATCCTCCGCGCTCTTACGTAACAACAGCCCATCGCGCAGCAGGCCGGCAGCATGGATGACGCCGTTCAGCGGCTGCGGAGCCAGGGCATCCATCAGCCGTCGCACCGATGCGGCATCCGTGATATCCGCCTGGAGATACACCACCTTCGCCCCAAGCGCGCAAAGTTGGTCGATGGCCTGCTGCTGCGCGGCCTTGAGCGGCGAGCGGCCAGTCAGCGTCAACCGCACATCGCGCAGACAGGAAACGATCTCCTCGGCAAACAGTATTCCCAGGCCACCGGCACCGCCGGTGATCAGATAATGTCCGCCCTGGCGCCAGGGCGGCGTTGCCTGCGTCGGCTTGATTTCCTGCCACACCGGCAATTCGCGACGCCCCTGCCGATACCTGATATGCGGTGTTGCAGCTTGCCCGGCTTCAGCATCCAGCAGCGTCGCCAGTGTTGGCATCATCGCGGCCTGCGCATCCAATTCAATGAGCTGCGCCGAAAGCCGTGGCGTTTCCATCTGCGCGGTTTTCAGCAGGCCGGCCAGGGCCGAACAGAGCGCCGCCGGGCAGTGCCGGTCGCCGGGGGCAATCACAATCTGCAGCAGCAACGGCCCCTTGCCCGGCTGCCGCAACAGAACCTTGAGGCGGGCAAGCAATGCCAACGCATAATCTTCAAACGCACCGCCGGCATGCTGACGGCTGGCATGCAATCTTTCACCTTGCGGCGGATCAATGCCGATGCCGATCACATGCCGCATCACCGCCGCCTTGGGTGACGCAGCGGCCACATCGCTGGCAACCCAACGCGGTGCGCCAAGCACCATGCCCAAAACCGGTTCGGCTCGCTGCGGCCCAGGATCCGAACCTGGGTCCGAACGTGGGGCCGGGCGTGAATCCGGGCGATCTGGCAACTCGATCCAGTATCGTGTGCGCTCAAACGGGTAGGTCGGCAGACTGACCCGGCGTAGTACTTCGCCCGCCCCATGGAATTCAGCCCACTCAACGACGCCGCCCCGCACCCAGAATGCCGCAACGGCATCCAAGGCTCGCCCGCTCGGCATTGCGGCCTGATCCACGACCGCAACGACACGGCCCACAGACAGATCGGCAAGCTCATTGGCCAGGAAACGCCGGAGCTTTTCCGCCAGATCATCCAGGGAGTTGGCGACAAAACAAAGCCGATGCTGCATCGCCTCGCGCCCGACTTGCAGCGTGAAAGCAATATCCCGCAAAGCGGCGGGTTTGCCGCTCTGAAGATATTGCAGAAGATTCTCTGCCTGCTGGCGCAATTGCCAGCTAGAGCGCGCCGAAAGCGGTATCAAAGCCGGTATCGTGGCAGCCACCGGACGCGCCTCGGCGATGTGTTCCGCCACGATCAGATGGGCATTGGCGCCACCGGCGCCGAAAGAGGAAAGTCCGGCCACGCGTGGCGCCTCCCGCCCGGACGAGTTGGCACGCGGCCAAGGCATCAATGCCTGATTGACACGGAAGGGTGTGGCATCGAAATTGATATTCGGATTCAGGCTGCGCGAATGCAAAGACGGCGCAATCACACCTTCCCGCATCTGCAGCAGCACTTTGGTCAGGCCGGCGATGCCGGAAGCCCCCTCGGCATGGCCGATATTGGACTTGGACGAGCCGATGGCGCAAATCTGCCCGGGCGGCAGTTGATCACCGATGGCACGAGCCAGACCTGATATCTCGATGGGATCGCCCAGCTTGGTGCCGGTGCCATGGGCCTCGATATAGCTCAACGTGGCAGGATCAATGCCGGCCTCCGCCAAAGCGCGGCTGATCACCATATGCTGGGCTTTGGGATTAGGCACGCTATAGCCGCTGGTGCGGCCACCATGATTGAGTGCGCTACCTTTGATCACGCCATAAATCTGGTCGCCATCGCGTATCGCGTCGGCAAGGCGCTTGAGCACCACCACGCCAACGCCTTCGCTTGGCACATAGCCATCGCCATCGGCGCCGAAACTTTCACAGCGCCCGGTGCTGGAGATGAACTGTCCCCGGCTGAGCATGCCGTATTTATTGGGATGCAGGTTCAGATTCACGCCACCGGCCAGCGCCATGCCGATACGGCCGGTTTTCAGATCCTGACAGGCCAGGTGAATTGCCGTCAGCGAGCTTGAACACATCGTATCCACAGCCAGGCTCGGCCCCTGTAGATTCAATGCATAGGATACACGGTTGGCGATGCTGGCATAGAAATTGATAACGGGCAGTGTCTTGCCCTGCAAACTGGCTTCCAGCGCCAGCATCTGATACTCGCCATACATCACGCCGGCATAAACGCCGACCTGGCCGCCAGCCTCACCATCAAGCTGGCCGGCAGCGGCTTGTTGCAGACTAGCCCGAGTGTAGCCGGCATCCTCAATGGCCATCCAGGCATGTTCAAGGAATAGCCGCTCCTGCGGGTCGATATATTCGGCGGTGCTCGGTGATATGCTGAAGAAAAGTGGGTCGAATTTATCGACATCGGCGATAAAGCCGCCCCACTTGCAGTAATGCCGTTCCGCTTCGCCACGGTCCGCGCTGTAATAGGCGCGCCAATCCCAGCGCTCGGGCGGCACTTCAATAATACAATCGCGACCATCACGCAGATTGCGCCAATAGGCTTCGATATCGACAGCTTCCGGATAACGGCCGGACAGACCAACAATAGCGATATCCAGCGGCCCGCCGCCCGGCATCGCCGGCAGCCTGTCATATCGAATTGGTCCGCTGGCGACTGCATTGGGCGCAGCCTCCGCGTCGCTTGCCGGATCGACATGTGCGGCAACGCCAGACAAGGCCTGCACCTGAGCACGATAATCCGAGACAAAATGCTGAGCCAGATCGGCCAGGGTCTGGAATTCAAAAAACAGGGTTTTTGGCAATTCGCCAAAATGCGCTTCCAGCCGCCGGGTCAACTCCATCACCATGATGGAATCGATGCCCAAGCCATCCAGTGCCTCATCGGCATGAATGTCCTCCAGCGGCATTTCCAGACAAGTGGCGAGTATTTGCCGGAGATACGCCGTCACGTCGCGGCGCAACACTGAATCGTCCGCTGGCATAACCTCGACCATCGGCTTTTGTACCGGCGCAGCATCCTTTGCATCAAAGACCCGCGCCGTGAAGCCGACGATCCGTATCAGCAGGCGCCCGGCTTCATCACAAAGATCAATGTCCAGTTTGCGTAAACGCTGCTGTGCTATTGGCCGCTGGCGCAGCCAGGCCCACATGCGCGGCATCGTGGCGCCAAAAAATTCCAGGCGTTCGATAGCAAAAGGCAGGAAAAGTTTCTGTTCACCATCTGCCGCTGCATTCTCGGCAGCCAAGCCAAAGCCGATGGCGGCCTGCAGCGCCGAATCAAGCAGGCCTGGATGCAGGCCATAAGCCGCGAAATCATCCTTTGCCGCTTCGGGCAATACCAGATGCGCCAGCACCTCATCGGGGCGTGCATAAACGCCATGCAGGCCCCGATGGCTCGGGCCGTAATCCAGCCCGACTTGCCGGAATTGGCCATAGATATCTGCCACTGCCTTCTTCTGCCACCCCGCCTGCTCCAGCAAGGCGGAAGGCTCCAAGGGCGCCGGCGCCGTCAAGCTTTGCCAACTGACCCGGCCCTGTCCATGCACTTGCCGGTTTGCCATCTCGGCGGCGCCGTCGCGGGCATTGGCAATTTCGCAACGCAGTTCCCTGCCGCCATCGCTAGTCAATTCGATCCAAAGCCGGCGCGGCTGGTCGACGATGACAGGCAAGAGCCAGACAAAATTATGCAGGCATAGTATTTCACCCGATCCGCGAGCATGGGCTTTGCGATAGTGGCTGGCGGCGAAACGTGCCATTTCAAGATAAGCAACGCCAGGCAGGATGGGTTGCCCATGCAATTTATGGTCGGCCAGAAAAAATTCCGCTCCTGTCAGGTCGGTGCTGTAGCATCCAGTATCGGCATCTTGCTGATGCACTATCGGATGCAGTAGCTGCTGTGGCACCGGTGCTTTAGCGGCAGTGCCAGAAGACAATCCAGCCGGGTCGATCCAATAACGCTGAGCGGCAAAAGGATAGCCGGGCGCCGAGATTCTTTGCGGGATCGCCGGATAGAAGCATCCAGGGCCGTAGAGCTTGCGCCAGTCAACCTCAACACCCTTGCTCCACAATTCCAGCAACTGCGTCAGCTTGCCCTGGCTTAACCAGCCATCAAGAATCTGCTGCATCTGCTCGTCGGCACGAAACGCCGCCAGCATGCTGCGGTTGTCCTGCTGACGGCCGATATGGATGCCTTCAGCTGGTCGCGTCGGGTCGGCCAGATACAGCTGTAGACGCGCCTGCATCTCTGCCAGCGATGCGGCTATAAAAGCCAGCCGCTCGCTCATTGCATCCCGGCCGACCTGCAACGTGTAGGCCAGAGCCGCCAGATCGACAGATGCCAGCGCCGCCACATTGCGCACTGCTTCCTCTGGCCAAAGCTCACGCGCAATTTCCGAAAGACTTTGTGCCTTCAGGATGACGGCCAGCGGCGGCGGCGCAATGCCCGCAGCTTGCAGCCTGCCATGCAGCAAGGTGCGTTGCAGGGCATCGACACCGATATCGGCAAGAGCCGTTTCCAGATCGATATCCGCCGGCGCCACGTCCAGAATACCGGCCATGATTGCTCGCAACTTTGCCGCCTGGCATGCGTCAGCCTCACCATCCGGCAAGGCCGGCGCCACCGTGATGAAATTCAGCAGCGCTTGTGCGTAAGCCTTCAGAGCCTCGCCATTCTTTGCCGACAATACCACGACAAGCGGCTTATCAGGGCCGGCCTTGCGATGATCGGTGGCCGGCACATACTCCTCAAGCACGACATGGGCATTCACCCCGCCAAAGCCGAAAGAACTGACGCCAGCGCGTCGCGGCAATGGCTGGCCGGCGGCATCGAGCGGTGCAGGCCATGACTGGTTCTCACGCACCAGATAGAGCGGCGTATCCTGGAGCTGGATATGAGGATTGACCTCAGTACAATGCAGGCTCGGCACCAGGCGACGATGTTGCAATTGCAGCACCGTCTTGATCATACCGGCAATGCCGGCCGCCAGTTCCAGATGCCCGATATTGGTCTTCACCGCGCCAAGGCCGCAATATGGCAGTGGCGCGGTGTCTTCTGGCCGGAATTCGCGAAACGCCGTCTTGAGCGCGTCCGCCTCAATCGGATCGCCCAACGCAGTGCCGGTGCCATGCGCTTCGATATAGCCGATGCTGCGCGGATCAATACCGGCGCGCCGCCATACCTGCTTGATCAACTCTGCCTGGGCGCGTGGATTAGGCGCGGTCAGGGAGTTGGCACGTCCGCCATGGTTTTCGCCGCTGCCGCGTATCACGGCAAGAATACGGTCGCCATCGCGCTCCGCCGCGCTCAGTTTCTTGAGATACAGCATACCGATGCCCTCGCCACGCCCATACCCATTGGCCTGGCGGGAAAAGGTCTTGCAGCGTCCATCAGGACTGAGCATACCGGCGCGATCAAAACTGATCTGTGTATCCGGATCGACAATCAGGTTAATGCCACCCACAATGGCCGTATCGCAATCGCCCTGCGCCATTGCCGCCAAGGCCCGATGCAGCGCAACGAGAGCACTGGAACATGCGGTTTCGATAGGTTCGCTCGGGCCATGCACATTCAGAAAATAACTCATCCGGTTCGGGCCGACCGACCCGACCGCGCCGGTGGAACTATAAGCATCAATCTCGTCACGCCCCTGAACCGTGCGATTGGCATAGCCGCTCGGCGCCGTGGCAATGAATAAGCCAAGATTGCTGCCCGCGAGACTGCCCGGCGCATAACCGGCATCCTCAATTGCTTTCCAGGCATAGAGCATCAACAGACGTTGCTGCGGGTCCATGCGCAACGCCTCCCGTGGCGAAATGCCGAAGAAACGCGCATCGAATTGATCAATGCCATTGATGAAACCGCCCCAGCGCAGGCCGGTCGCTTCATGGGTAATGCCCGCCTCCGCGGCTGCTGCCCGCCAATCCCAACGTTCCGGCGGAATTTCGCCGATGCAGTCGCGGCCGGCCTGCAGATTTTCCCAGAAGGCATTCAGATCATCGGCCATCGGGAAACGGCCACTCATGCCGATGATAGCAACGGCATTGTCGATAGCTGGTTCTCTATTGAGGGTTTCAACAGCGGGAGCATGAACCGCAGCCTGGGTGGATGCGGCTATTGGCTGGGACGCTGACTGCGACGCGGCAACCAGTTTCCCGAAGCGGTTGGCATGCTGTGCCGCCAGCCATGCAGCCAGGGCCGCAATCGACGGGAATTCAAAAAACACCGTTGGCGTCAGGTCAAGATCGTGTTGCCCGTTGAGGCGATTGGCCAACTCGGTGAATGATATCGAATCATAGCCGAAGTCACGCCATTCGGCCTCCGGCTCGATATCCGCTAGCGCGAACTGCATCTGGTCGGCCACCACATCGCACAGCAATGCTTCAATGGCCGGCGCGAGCCTGGCTTGGCCAGGCGGCGGTGCAACCGGGCGGTCATCACGTATCGGTTTGAGGCTTTGTCGTACTCGTTCCGGATCGCCATGCAGTACCGCCGCCTGCACCAGCCCGGCGGCCAGAATGTCATCAAGTGCCGCCAACCCCGCTGCGCTGGGCAACGCCTGCAAACCAGTGGATTGGCGCATCATGGCCAGCGCATGCCGCTCCATGCGAATGCCGCCATCCTGCCAGAATGGCCAGTCGATTGCGACCGACAGGCCCTTGCGCCGCCCCTGACGCACCAAAGCGGCGCGGCGCTGGGCGAAGGCATCCATAAAAGCATTGGCAGCGGCATAATCCGCCTGGCCGGCGCTGCCCCAGGCGCCAGCCGCGGACGCAAACAGCAGCAGGAAATCAAGATCGATATCCTGCGTTGCGGCATCCAGGTTGATGCTGCCAGCCACCTTTGGCGCCAGCACCAGGGGAATATCTTCCGGCTTCTTGGCTGCAATGAAACTGTCTCGCACCAGCCCGGCACAATGCAGCACGCCATCCAGGCGGCCATGGCGCGCCAGAATCTCGGCGATGCCCTGGCGCACTGCCACGGCGTCGGTAACATCCACCTGGCAATAGTGAACGCTTGCCCCGGATATGATCACCGGCCTTGCCGGCGCAGCCGAGCGTCCCCACAGGATCACCTTGGCGCGGCCTGCCTGTTTGGCAATATGCCCGACCAGCAATTGCCCTAATCCCCCGGCACCGCCAGTAATCAGATAAACGCCGTTTTCGCGCCAGACATGTTGCGTCCCGATATCCTGCGGCAAAGACGTGGCGGGTTGCCAATGCCAAGCCTCGCGCAGACCGGCGCGAAAGCGCAGTTGCGGCTCATCGCCCGCTTCATCACGCAGGATGGCGGCTGCCTGCATTGCTTCATGATTTGCAGAAAAGCCACAAAGCTGTGTTACCAACCGCCGGCTTTCGCGCATTGCCGTGCGCAGCATGCCAGTCAGGCCAAACAGCATACTGGCTTCATCGCCCTCCCCGGCCTCAGGAATCACCACCTGAAACAAGACTGGATTGGTTTCACTCCGCGTGATTTCACGCTGCAACAGATCATGCGTTGCCAACACCGCTGCGCCATAACAATCGGCAAGGGCGCCGCTCAGCGGCAGGTGGTGAATATCTGCTGCTGGCAAAGCAACCGCCAGCGCCGCTTGTAGCCCAGCAGGCAAAGCCCCCTGGGCATCCAGCAAGAGCAGCACGCGCCGCATGGCTGCTGGCGCCGTATCAGCCGGCCGCGACACCGGATGCCAGGCCGGCATGGTGATCAGCGTGGCCTGTGCTGTGGTATCCGCCACAGGGGCGGTCGCCGCCATCTCAGGCACACGGCTGGTGAAACCATGCAGGCGCAAACATACCTGCCCATCATCATCACACAGATCGATATCGAGTTTTTGCAGACGGCTATTGGCCTGGCTGCCGGCACATGGGCGTATCCAGGCCCAGACTCGATTCGGGATCGGCGCCAGAAAATTCATCTCATCAAGCGCAAACGGCAATGCCGCCGGAAGTGTATCCTGCACTCCAGGCAGCAATGAAAATCCCGCCGCCGCCATCAGGCCAATGCAGGCCTGCAACGCTGAGTCAATCAGGCCAGGATGCAGTCGATATCGCCGCGCTGTATCCTGCTCTCCGGCCGCGAGTTGCAGCAGCGCGAGCGCAGCCGGGGCAGCAGCGCCCAATGCGCTATGCTGGACATGCTGGATACACTGATGCGTGGGGCCATAGTGGATGCCCATATGGCGGAAGGCTTCATAGCAAGTTTCGGCCGCCAGCCTGATGGGCAATTCGCGCTGCAGCGCCGCCAGATCCAGCTTGACAGGCTGTACCTGCTGATCGGCCGGCAACACGGCTCCCTGGCTATGCAATATCTCGCCGCCATCTGCCCGACTGAACACCCGATACTGACGCCGACCAGTTTTTTCATCCGATAGCGTGATGCGAAGCGTCGCGCCTGTTTCAGCAACAGCGCAAGGCTGCGCCCAGACCACGTTGCGCAGGCCGGCGAAGGAAGAGCCACTGCGGGCCGCAATCTCCAATGCCATTTCCAGATAGGCAACGCCGGGCAACAGCCGTCGCCCCATCACGACATGATCGGCAAGAAATGGCTCGCTGCCCTCAAAATGCGAATTGAAGCCCATCCCTTCGGGTGGATCATCACGCTGCTGCACCATCGGATGCGCTGCTGCGCTGTCGGCCACCGCGACGAACTCGCCGATCCAATGCGATTGCCGAGCAAATGGATAAGTCGGCAGCTTCACGCGGCGACGCCCGGTTTCATGCAAGTCGAGCCAGTGGATTTCGGCGCCGTGTAACCAGGCTTCCGCCAAGGCTACAACATCCCGCCCACCGGGACTTGCTGCAGGCTGTTGCCCGCGTTTCACCACTGCCTGACGCCAGCCTGCATCCGGCCGGCCATCAAGATAGGCGGCGATGCCTTGGACAAGCTCGGCTGCCGATGCTGCAAACAGCACAAGCCGATGCGCCAGTGCGTCACGCCCGACCTGCAATGTGTAGGCAATGTCACTCAGGTCGAGCTGTGCGGCAGCAGCAGAGGCGATGAAAGCCGCCAGATTTTCGGCCTGCTGCCGCAACTGTGCGTCGCTGCGCGCCGATAGCGGAAAGACCGATAGGCCAAGCACAGGCATCATCATGACGGGGGATGGCGCGAAATATTCCTCAATCACCACATGGGCGTTTGAACCACCGGCACCGAAAGAACTGATGCCGGCCCGGCGCGGCTGCTCTTTTCCATCGATCAGCGGGCGTGGCCATGCACCACCCTGCTGCGTAATGAAAAACGGTGAGCCGGCAAGATCAATCATCGGATTGATCTCCTCGCAATGCAGTGTCGGATAACGCCAACCCTGTTGCAGCGACAACACCGCCTTGATCAGGCCGGCAATCCCCGCCGCAGTCTCGGCATGGCCGATATTCGATTTGATCGAGCCAAGGCCACAATAAGGCGCCGTCGGCGCGGCTATTCCCCCGGCTGCATGCAACGCGGCAAAAGCCGATTTCAGACCATTGATTTCGATGGGGTCACCCAACGCCGTGCCGGTGCCATGGCATTCGATGTAACCGATACTGCGTGGATCGATGCCGGCGCGGCGATGCGCCTCAATGATCAAATCTGCCTGCGCCCGTGGGTTGGGCGCAGTCAGCGATGTGGATTGTCCACCATGATTTTCCGCCGAGCCACGGATCACGGCGAGGATCGTATCGCCATCACGTTCGGCTTGCGCCAAGGGCTTCAGCAGAACAGCGCCAATGCCGTCGCCGCGTGCATAGCCGTTGGCATGGCGTGAGAAGGTCTTGCAGCGACCATCTTCGCAGGTCATGCCAACCTTGCTATACATCACATGCATGTCCGGCGTGATCAGCAGATTGGCGCCACCGGCAATGGCCATCTCACATTCTTCATGCTGCACACTCAGCGCGGCGCGATGCAGCGCCACCAGCGAACTGGAGCAAGCCGTATCAATCACCTGGCTGGGACCATGAACATCAAGCAGGAAGGATAAACGGTTCGGGCAGAACATATGCCCATGGCTGGTGAGATGCGCCGCTTCCATCGCGCCCTGTCGGCTGACCTTGAGAGCATAATCCTGCAGATTGATACCCAGAAAAATGCCGATCTTGCGCCCCGACAGGCCCCTTGGCGCGTAACCCGCCTGCTCGATCAGATGCCAGGTACATTGCATGAACCGGCGATGCTGCGGGTCCATCAACGCCGCTTCGCGTGGCGAGATGCCAAAAAACGCTGGATCAAATTTATCAATATCCGGCGCGAAGCCGCCGAACTTCACCCTGGTGAACTCACCCTGACGCGGATCGCCATAAACCTTGCGCCAATCCCACCTTTCCGGTGGCACCTCACTGATGCAATCAACGCCGTGACGCAGATTCGCCTCCAATGCCTCGATATCGGCACTGCCGGCAAAGCTGCCGGCCATGGCGATGATGGCAACCGGCCGATAGGCAGGTGTCGCCGACGCCGGCATCTGCGTCGCCAAGGGTGCCGCACCCGCTGCCTGGTTGGCGATATCCTGAAACCTTGCCAGCCAGTGTTTTGCCGCATCGTGATTGCGCGGCTCGGCCTGATGCACTGGCTGCAGCGTTGCGGACGCTGGCCGCGCCGAAGATTTGCCAACCGGCGAAATTTCAGCCTTCGCCGCTACAACAGGACCGATTGTGGCGCGTTGCCCCGGCCTGCTGCCGATACGCTGATGCAATATGTCGGCCAAATCCTGCATATGCCGCGCTTCAAAAAACACCGTGGGCGCCACAGGCTGACCAACAAAATCGGAAATCCGCTTCATGATTTCGGTGACGATGATCGAATCGACACCATACCGCGACATATTCTCGCGCGGATCGAGTTGCTCCGGCCGCATCTTCAGGGCCGTCGCCGCAATACCGGCAATTGCGGCTCGAAACGCGGCAATCTCTTCGGTCGGATCGGTTGCAGCCGGTAACGTCGCTGCCTGATCGCTCTCGCTATGCTGCGTCATGACCGACCCCTGCTGATGTTCCTGCATGCGTCATGGCTCATCGAGCATCTCCCGATACGCCCTGGCACAAGCGAGAAACTTCCAGAAATCCACTTCCCAAAGATGCCGATGGGAGTTCAGGTAGTAATCTTGTCCGAGATCTGGTGTATCCTGCCGCTTGGCGGCAAGGAATTTCCGCAAGCCGTTGCTTTGCCGGCGATAGGCGCTGATATAGCTGCGCACAAACTGCCCTTGCAGGCGCAGGCCATCGCCAAGCCCTGCGGCAGCATTGGCGAAGCCCAGGAACATGATGTTGTCAAGATTGCGCGGCACCAGATGGATGAACAGGTCCGGGATATCCTGCTGCCATTCCAGCAGCGCCGGATCGATGAAAGGATAATCGCGATCATAGCCGGTGGCATAGATCACCACATCGATCTCAATGCTGCTGCCATCGGTAAAATACACATTGCCGCCATCAAATCGATGAATATCCGGCTTTGGCAGAATATCGCCATGACCAATATGATAAAGAATCTGCGAATTCATGATTGGGTGCGCACCATCCAGCGGATGATCCGGTAAGGGCAGGCCGTAATCCGTGCCATCAAAACCGGCGAGCTTGAACACCTGCTGCATGTAAGCCAAGGTTTCTTCGCGGGAACTGAATTTGCTGCCGAGTTGCAACATCCATTGCGGCGTTGGCTTGCCGTCAATGAATTTCGGAAAATAGTGATAGCCGCGCCGTGTGCTGTGATAGACGAGGCAGCCGTTATGCGCCGCATCCACCGCTATGTCGCAGCCGGAATTGCCAGCTCCCACCACCAAAACACGCCGACCCCGCACCTGATCCGGCGATTTGTAATGCATTGAATGCATGATCTCGCCCGTGAAACGGCCGGGATAAGGCGGGCTGGGATAACGCGGCAAGCGCTGCGCCCCATTGCACACGGCAACAAAATCGTAAAAGCGATAATCGCCGCTCGCGGTTTCCACCTCCCAGCCAGTACCCGATGGTTCGATCCAGGCAACTGCCGTGTTCAGCAGCGCCTTGTCATACACACCAAAATCCCGGGCATAGGAGCGAATATATTCCAGCATCAGGCTGTGATTGGGATAGGCCGGATAATGCGCCGGCATTGGATAATCCGGTACCTGCGTATTGAATTTGGGCGAGATCAGATGCAATGACGGATAGACGCGGCCGGCAGCACCTGCGCCATTCCAGACCCCGCCCAGATCGGCCTCGGCTTCATAAAGATCATAGTCGATTCCGCCTTCATTCAATTCACGCGCCAGGCCAATGCCGATCGGTCCGCCGCCGATGATGCAGAGTTTGAAGGCTTGGTCCGGGCTGGACGTCGTCATGACGGCTCCCCCGGGATCAATGGCAGGCTGCTGGCAGAAGCCAGGGTCAAGCCGCGCCAATACAGGCAGATATGCCCTGCCATGTCATACAGCGTGATATCGAACCGGTCATCGCCCGGCTCAAGGCGGCAAAGTTGCAGCACGGATTGCTGCGGCAATGCGGCGTGGCTCTCGAATGCCGCCAGGGATAGCGGATGCATCTCGGCCATGCCGGCAAGATGCTGCAGCAGCAAGGCCAGTGATGCATAAAATGCGGCTTCGGCTTCGGCTTCGGTCTCGCTTGCCGGCAGTTGCATCGTGGCGATCAGTCTGTCGTGATTGCCAAATAGCTGCGCCACGAACGGCATACCCGGCAGGTTCACCGGCTTGAGGCCGGCCCGCAGACGCGGCAGGCGCGCCGCTGGTGGGGCTTCACCCTGCGCAATCACTTCACCAACCAGGCAAAGTGCTGTCTCCTGCGGCGCCGCCAAACTGAATCCGATGGCTCCTGCGGCCCGATGCAGCCTGGCGGCATCTGGCACACCGACAATCTGCGCCTGGCCCCAGACCAGGCCACTCAGTGCGGAAGTCTGCTGATGCAACTGCGCCAATATGGAATGCAACGCAAGAGCAGGATAGCGCAGCGCGGCGGCAACCCTATCGGCTGCATCCTCAGGCATCAGCAGCGCGACAGCAGGCGCTTGAGGTTCCGGCGGCGGAGCTGGCGTGACATTTGGCAGATCGATCCAGTGCCGCTCGCGGGCAAAGACATAGCCTGGCAGGCTGATCCGGCGCGGCGGTTGTGGAAACAGCCTGCCCCAGGGAATATCCGCCCCTTCGAGATAGCAGCTAGCCAATGCCAGCAATCCATCGCGCCAAGCGGCCTGATCCTGCGCTGCCCGTGTCAGGGATTGCAGCGCGGCGTCGACTGCCGGACGCAGCATTTCCTCATTGTCAGAATCTCTCGGCACCACAGCGCTGGCACAATCCAGCGGCATGTCGCCCGCTGCCAGCATACGAAGCTTGGCCGCAGTATCCGTAAGGGATGTCACCAGCAAGCTGCAGCGATGCGCAAAGTGCTGCCGGCCATATAGCAGCGTATAACTCGCCGCTTCCAGAGATGCAGGGCTATCCGTCATACCGGCGAAGAACTCCGCCATCTGTTGCAGTTGCGCTTGCAGCGCCGCTGCCGTACGGGCGGAGAAGACCAGAAGTTGCAACGGCGCCTGGCTGCCAACCGTCGCCATATCTGCCGGACCTTCTTCCACCACAACATGGGCATTGGTGCCACTGATGCCAAAAGCGCTGACTGCACCACGCCGCAACCGGCTCGCCTCAATCGGCCAGGATTTGGCCGCGACATTGACCTGGAACGGGCTGCCGCGCCATTGAATGAATGGGTTTTCGCGTTCGAAATGCAGGCTTGGCGGCATTGTTTGATGCCGTAGCGCCAGCACCAGGCTGATCAGGCTGACCAGGCCGGAAGCGGCAAATGTATGCCCCAGGTTACTTTTCGTGGAAGTCAGCGCACAATGCCCTGGGGCCACAGCAGCAAAAGCATCACGCAGCGCGTTTACTTCCACCGGATCGCCCAGTTGCGTGGCTGTACCATGCGCGATCACATAGTCGATATCGCCGGCATGAATCCTGGCGCGGCGATAGGTTTCACGGATCAGTTCGGTTTGCGCCTCGCCATTGGGCGCCGTGATGCCATTGGTGCGGCCATCATAATTCACACCGATGCCGCTGATCACCGCCTGGATCGGGTCACCATCAGCCAGTGCCGCCGACAGGCGCTTCAACACCACCACGGCCACCGCCTCGCCGGGCACCATGCCATTCGCCCGTTGATCAAAAGCATAACAACGGCCATCCGGCGAAAGCATGCCGGCCTGCGTCATACCGATATAGGCCTCAGGCGCCACCATCAGATTGACACCCGCCACCACCGCCACATCGCATTCGTGCTGGCGCAAACTCAAACAGGCAGTATGGGCCGCGACAAGGCCGGAGGAGCAGGCCGTGTTCAATGCCAGCACAGGGCCCCGCAAGTTGAGGAAATAGGCCAGCCGGGCCGCCAGCACGCCATTATGCGACGATGTCAGGCTGATGCCATGCTGGCGCCGCTGGTAATCACTGCCCTCTTCCACGCCGACAAAAATTCCAATCCGCTGTTTGCTGATTTGTGCCGGGCCGAAGCCGGCATCCTCCAGCGCCAGCCAGGATTCCTGCAGCAGATGACGCTGCCGCGGATCCATCCGCTCGGCTTCCAGCGGCGATATCTCAAAAAACAGGGGATCAAATTCGGCAATGCCCGGGATGCAGCCACACCATTTGCTGTTGGTCTTTCCAGCTTCCGGATTGGCTGTATTGCTATAGAACTGGCGCCAATCGAACCGATCCGCAGGAATTTCATCAATCGCATCGCGCCCCTCGGCCAGAATGCGCCATAACTCATACACATTCCGCGCCTGGGGAAACCGGCCACTCATGCCAATAATGGCAATCGGCTCATCCATCGTGGCGACCGGTGCAACACCTGTCCGCGCTGGTTCGACTTCTGGACGCGGCGGCATAATCCGGACCGGCGCGGCATAGAAAGCCAACATCGCCTCGCCATGCTGGCGCATAAAGTAGCTTGCCAGGCGCAGCAGCGTGGCGTGGCTGAAAAAGATCGACGGCGAGATATCCAGACCAAAAAAACTGCTCAGGCGGCGCGAGAATTCGGCCAGGCTGATTGAGTCAAACCCAAGGTCAACCAGGTTGGCGCGCGGCTGCAATCGCTCCGGCTTCAGCTTGAGCAACTCACGGACCTGCTGACCCAGATCCTGCAACACCGCTTTCTCGATATCGCTCGGTTTATCAGCCCTCAACGGCGTGGTGGTGATGTCGCGACGGCCAGCATCGGGAACGATTGTAGATTTGCCACCATCGCCGCATTGGATCAGGCATTGCCTCATACCCGCCGCAACCAGACCCTCCATATATCGCATGGCTTCATCATTCCGCAGCGCACGCTGGCCGCTCGCCGCCAGATACAGGCGGGTGGCATCCGCATCCCCAATATCGCGGCCAGCCTCACCCCAGAGCGGCCAGTTGATCACCAGACTATTGCTGGATGCGACCTGACCGGCAAACGCGGTTTGAAACCGGTTGGCCAAGGCATAATCACAGGACCCGAGATCACCCAGGATCGCCGACGAGGACGAGAAATGGCAGATGAAATCCAGGGCATGATCGGCCAAGGCATGATGCAGATTCAACGTGCCGGCCACCTTGGCCTGCAACACCGCGCGAAATTCCATCGGCTGGGCGCTCAGCAGCGGCGCCGCACCCGGCATGCCAGCCAGATGAAACACACCATCCAATAATCCCCACTGGCTTTCAGCCAGCGTGATCGCCGCCCGCAACGCTGCTACATCAGCCATATCGGCCTGAACATAAATCGGCTGCCCGCCAGCTTGCTCGATTTGCTGCAAATCGGCCTGCATAGTCGCGTCAACAATGCGGCGTCCGGTCAACAGCAGGCGCGCCTGATAATGTCGAGCCAGATGCAGCGCCAGGACACGGCCAAGGCCACCCAGACCGCCGGTAATCATGTAAACGCCCTTCTGCCGGAAGCAGGGCTGTTTCGCCACTGGCAGAGGCTGTGGTTCAAGCGCCAGGCTATGGCGTTTGCCCTCGCGATACAGCGCACTGCGCGTCTGCGGCGCAGCCAGTTCCGCCAGCAGCGCCGGCAGCCAGGCCAGCGGAGAGGCGGCAGGATCGGCCTGAATAGCAATTGCCATATTCAGGCCAGGCCAGGCCAGGCCGGCGGAATGGTCAAAAGCGATCCAGGAATCAAGGTGGCATTGTTGCAATGCTGTCTCTGCCTGACCTGCAACCAATAGCTTGTCGGGCTTGATGCCAGCGCGTTGCAATGCCTGCAGCAGCTGCGTGACAGGTATCGGATCTTCGGCACGCGCAGGGGATTGCACGGCACGCAGATCAAGCACAAATGTCACCTGGCCGAGCCGCGCCACGGCTTCCTGTATCGCCTGATCCGGATCGGCATCAACAGAGGCGAAATGCACCCTGGGGCATAGCCGGGCAACGGCATCGCGCAATTCCGCGTCACTGACGAAGCAAAGCAATGTGCCATCAAGCGCCACTGCCAAATTCGGCAGGGCTTCGGCGCGCCATACTTCACGGAAACCCAGCACGGTATCGTCGGTCTTGGATATCGTTGCCGGCGCCACGCCCGCCGCTGGCCGCGCCACCCAATGTCGTTCACGGGCAAAGGGATAAGTCGGCAACCGAATGCGGGCCGGTCGCACAGCGCCATACAGGGCCTGCCAATCAATCGGCCAGCCATCGATCCAGGCTTTCAACAGGCGATCCAGTTTGCCCTTCCGCATCCAGGCAGCACACAGAGCCGCCATATCTTCATCAACGGAAAATACTTGCTCATCGGCTGCCACAATCCCGGTCAGCACATCTGGACCAGCGCGGTCCGCCAGATAGTCGGCGAGTTTCTGCTCAGCCTCTCCGAGCGTGCTGGCAACAAAGCCCAAGCGGCATGCCATCGCATCGCGGCCAAGCTGCAATGTGTAACCGACAGCGCTGAGTTCAAGCGTTTTCTGATTGCCCCGGATGAAAGCAAGCAAACGGCTGGCCTGTTGCCGCAGCCGCTCAGGGTCACGGGCCGAAAGCAACAATAAGGTGGCCTTGGTTTCCGGCTTTGACGCAACACCAAGATATTCCTCGATCACCAGATGGGCGTTTGAGCCACCAACACCAAAGCTGCTCACCCCGGCACGGCGCGGTGCCAATTGTCCAGCATCATCCTGTTGCTGTGGCCAATCCGCACTGCGCTGCACCAGCCGAAACGGCGAATCCGCCAGCTTCAAGTAAGGGTTGGGCTGATGCAAATGCGGGTTGCCCGGAATACGGCCATGCTGCAGCATGAGCAGCACCTTGATCACTCCCGCAGCGCCCGCAGCCGCTTCCATATGGCCGATATTGGCTTTCACCGTGCCAATGCTGCAATAGGGCTCGGCAGCCGATGGCAATGCCTGGCGCTGATGCAAATCGGCAAACGCCCCTGTCAGACCATTGATCTCGACCGGATCGCCCAATGCAGTGCCGGTACCATGCGCCTCGATATAGCTGATGGCGCGCGGATCAATGCCAGCGCGACTATATACCTGGCTCAGCAATTCCCGCTGCGCAGCTGCATTTGGTGCCGTCGGCGACGCCGCGCGGCCACCATGATTCTCGCCGCTGGCCCGAATCACACCAAGAATACGATCACCATCCTGGATCGCCTTGCGCAGCGGTTTAAGCAGCAGAACCGCGACGCCTTCGCTGCGCACATAGCCATTGGCGCGCTGATCAAAACTCATGCAGCGGCCATCTTCGCTCAGCAGGCCGGCCTGACTGCTGGCAATGGTGAGATGCGGACCGGCGATCACATTCACACCACCAGCCAGCGCCATATCGCAATGTCCGCCACGTAGGCTTTCGACAGCGCGATGCACGGCAATCAGTGAACTTGAGCAGGCGGTGTCAATCGCTTCGCTCGGTCCACGAAAATTGAACCAGTAGGAAACCCGATTGGCCACCATGAACGGGAATGGCTCTGCTGGGGACCGCAGCAGACCGGCGCGCCGTGCTTCGTCAATCAGCGGCTTGTAATCCGCCGTCGCCACACCGGCAAAAATCCCGGTACGGCTGCCGGAAAGCTGCCCCGGCGCATAGCCGGCATCCTCCAATGTTGCCCAGGTGGTTTCCAGGAATAGCCGCAATTGTGGGTCCATCACCTCGGCTTCGGCTGGTGAGATGCCAAAAAAATCAGCATCGAAACAATCGGCATCGGCAACAAAGCCGCCCCATTTCACGCGAGTGCGCCCGGGTTCCTTATGCGGGTCGCCATAGATCGCACGCCAATCCCATCGGCTTGCCGGTACTTCGGTTATCAGGTCGTGTTCGGCTTCCAGGTGATGCCAGAGTTCCTCAACATCGGCCGCACCAGGGAATTTACCGGCCATGCCGATAATGGCGATGGCGGTATCCTGTGCCGGGATTGCTGCCGGTGCCACAACCACCTTCGGCTTGCTCTGTGTGGTCGCCGCCACAGTTGGTTGTTTAACCTTGGTTGGCACCGTGCCATGCCGCCTGGCCATGGCATCGCCATGCCGCAACAGAAGATGCTCAGCCAGCGCCGACAAATCGGCAATCTCAAAAAACAGTGTGGGCATCAACGTGAGGCCGTAGTGCCGGTTCAGTGCATTGGCAAAAGCCGTGAAACTGATCGAATCAAACCCATAAGCGGAAAATTCGCGGTGCGGCGAAATCTTCTCGCCTGGAATACGCTGTACCTCACTGACAATACGCACCAATGCCGCACCGATCTGCGGCAGCAAATCTGCCTTGCCTGCCTCAACCCCGGGTTCAGCCGCGGTGTCAATAACGGCTGTAGGATAGCGGAAATTCAGCAGCTTGCTGCGCATCGCCGCTGGTGTGCCATAAGCCACCAGAATTTCCGCTGTATCACTCAGCAGGATCTGGTCCAGCGCCTGCAGGGCGACACTGGTCTCCATCGCCGCCATGCCGGTAGCCTGGCGCATCAGCGCCGCGTTCTCTGCTGCCATGTGCATACCGCCATGACGCCAGAGCGGCCAGTTTATCGAGAGGGTGATACCCGCCGCTTCGCCCCGATGCATGCGCGCATTGCGTTCCCGGGCATATCCATCCAGGAAACCGTTGGCAGCGGCGTAATCGGCCTGGCCGGCATTGCCGAAGCGCCCGGCAATAGATGAGAACAATACCAGGCATTTCAGCGGCAGATGCTTGGTCGCCGCTTCCAGTGCCAGCAATCCCTGCACTTTCGGGTGCAGCACCCGTTGCATCTGATCGGGGCGCTTTGTGGCGATATAGCCATCCTCAATCACACCAGCCACATGCATGATGGCATCCAGCCGACCATGCCGCGCTACGATATCTGCACAGGCCCGGGCCACCGCAACGGCATCGCCGATATCCAGTGCCAGATACTCTACCGCTTGACCGGCCTGCTGCAATTGATCGAGAAATTCCTGCGCATCGGCATCCGGCTTGCTACGTCCGGTCAATATCAGGCGCGCGCGATAATGCCGGCTCAGATGCTGCGCCACATGCCGGCCGATGCCACCAAGTCCGCCAGTGATCCACACAACATCGCCGGCTTCGATCAAGCTGTGTTTGACCGGGTCCAATGCCGGCACTTCATCGAGGATCAGCGCCTGCCGCCGGCCATCGGGCAGATAGCGCAATTCAGGTTGGCCATCATCCGACCCCGCCAGTTCCTGCTGCAGTATCGCGGCCAGATCGCAATGCTCCGGCACCCGGATTGCACAGGCCAGCAGCCTCGGCTGCTCCAATCGAGCCGTTTTCAGGAAACCGGCATACGCCCCGAATGTCGCTGCCGACAAAGCGGCATCAGCAAGCAGAAGCAAACGCCGAGGTGCCGCCTTGCCATCCGCAATCAATGCCTGCACCAGGCCAAGCAAATCGGCCAGGCCGGCATCAACATGGGCCATCCCGCCATCTCCTGGCAGAATTCTGACCAATGCCTGCGGCCAATGCCGGCGGATGATTGTTTCCCACGGCTCGTGCGCCCGCGCCAACACAAATATCGGCGCTTCGGATGATGCCGCAACCGGATGGGCAATCGGCAACTCCCGCCAAGCCGGCAGGGCGAGGAGCAACGCTTCGTTTGCCTCAGCGAAGATCAGGGAGAAGCCTTCTATTGTGCCGATCAGCCTGCCTTCCATGTCGCGCAGATCGGCATCAATTGCATCCATGTCTGCGGTTTCGCTGCGGCGGCGCAGATCGACATTGAAGCGCTCTGGCAGCGGCGCCGGAATGTAAAGCCGCTCCAGAGCAAAGGGCATCGGCAGGTCCGCCGGTTGCCTGAGCCGCAGACACCAAGCGGCTGCCGCAAGAACAATACCGTTGAGCAGACAGGCCTGCCGGGCGCAATGCGTCGCCTCGGTCGGCACGGCTACCGGCAATTGTATCGTCGCCCGGGCCTCGGTTTCGCCATGGCGCAACTCCACCAAGCTGAACAGGGCGGCGCCATGGCTGCCGCGCATCACCTCCATGCAGGCAGCTTGATCAAGCCGGTAGGGCAATTCGACGGTGGCGCGGGCGCCATCCGGCAGCCCGACCAGTGGTGCCGAATCCGAATGCAAATATCCCTGGCAATGCAGCTTGTCGGACGAAAACTCAAACGCCGTCGCCGTGCCGTGACTGGTCAAACATAGATGCAACTCGTCTGCTGGCAGCGCCATGAAAGGTGACGGCCAGACAACTTGCCGGATTTCGGCGACACGCCCACCATCCTGCGCGGCTGCCTGGCGCGCCATCTCCAGGAACATCATCGCCGGCATCATGCCGCTATGATCGCGCAGGAAAAATTCGCTGCCATCAAAAGTATAGCTGGCCGCCTTGGGCACCTCCGCCACCAGGCGCGAGGTCAATCCAAGAAGGCGCAGCTTCAATGCCCCATCCGGGGCATAGAAATCGATATCAAGCTTCTGCAATCCCGCTGCCGCATCGCTCTCGGACAACCTGACCCAGGCCTGCATCTCCGGCATACCGGGTGCAAAATATTCCAGCCGGTCGAGAGCAAAAGGCAGCAAAGCCTGGGGCGAGTTTTTCGCCCCAGGCGCAGCCAGGGCTATACTGGCCTGCAAGGCACCATCCAGCATGGCTGGATGCAGGCCGTAAACCGTTTGATCCTGCATTGGCAATGCCGGCGGCAACCGCAACGCCACCAGCAATTCGCCATCGCCACGCCATATCTGCTGCACGCTCCGCATCGTCGCGCCATGAGTGACGCCGGCCGCCTCATAAACAGCATAACAATCGGCACTATCCACAGTACCGCCCGCCATGCGGCGGCGCAGCTGATCCATATCCTGCGACGATACAGAAAGCGGCACACCTTGGCGCACGCGGCCCTGATGCAACAAAACCTCATCCGCATTGGCAAAAACCTGATGGCCAATCCAGCCGGCAGCGTCCGGCGCCTCCAGGTCAATCCTGGTTGCCGCCGCCGTGTCCGTCATGGCAAGAGGCGATACCCAGATCACATTCTCAATGGTCACCGGTTGATCGGTTGCCCAGTCTGAAGCCAGGCTGGCGGCTGCGCGGGCCATCTCCAGATAGGCCGCCCCGGGCAGCAATTTCCGCCCGTGTACCACATGATCGGCCAGGAAAAACTCCTGGCCGGTGAAATGCGCATGATACTGCTGGTGGCCGAAGCTCGATCCATTGCGCTGCACCAACGGATGCAGAATGTCGGGCTGCGCCGTCGCCGCCACGACATCCCGTTGTGGCGCCCAGTAACGCTCACGCGCAAATGGATAGCCGGGCAGATGCACACGGCATGGCTTGCTGTTCCGGCGCAGCCGATGCCAGTCCGGCACGGCGCCCTGCACCCAGGCCGCTGCCAGGGCCGCGATATCCGCCGCTGCCAGCCAACGCGCCAGATCGTCTACGCCGGCAACCACCCGCCGGCGCTTCGGCTCGACCACACCCTGCCAGATATCTGCCACGGCGCGCCCATCAAGCAGCGCGTCCAGTGCGGCATCCAGTTGTGCGCGGGAGGTCACGGCAATAGCCAGGCGCTGCTCCAGCGCGGTGCGGCCAATCTGCAATGTGAAGGCAATATCGGCCAGGCTGACCGCTGGCTGCGCCCGCAGAAAACCTCGCAGCCGCAGCAGCATTTCCTTCAGCCGCACCTCGTCTTTGGCGGAGACCAGGATAAGCTGCGGTTCTCCCGCCGCCTCCGATGCTGCACGGCGCTCGATAAACTGCTCGATCACCATATGCACATTGGTGCCGCTATGGCCGAAGGAATTCAGCGCGGCAAGCAACGGTCGGCCATCATCGCTACGCCACTCAGCCGGCGCCGTCTGCATGCGGAATGCCGAGCCTTCCAAATCAATCAAAGGATTGAGTTTTCCAAAGTGGCGTAGACCCGGCAGACGCTGATGACGCATCGCCAGCAACACGCTGATCAGGCCGGTGACACCGGCATTGGCTGCGGTATGGCCAAGATGCGATTTACTGCTGCCGATGGCACAAAAGCCAGTTTTACTGGTGAATTGGCGATAGGCCGCGATCAGCGCATTGGCTTCGACCGGATCGCCCAGCCTAGTGCCAGTGCCATGGGCTTCCACATAACTGATCCGCTCGGGATCAACGCCGAAGCGTTTATAGACATCAACAATCAGCGCCGCCTGTGCGGTGCCGCTGGGTGCTGTGATGCCATTGCTGGCGCCATCCTGATTGAGGCCGGAGGCCCGGATCACACCATAGATCGGATCACCGTCTGCCACGGCATCATCCAGGCGCTTGAGCACCACCATGCCAACGCCTTCCGACATCACCATGCCATCGGCATCCGCATCAAAAGAACGGCTGACGCCGCTATGGCTGAGCATATCGGTTTGCGCCAGCCCGACCAGAATACCTTGCCCCATCACCGCGAAGGCGCCGCCTGCCAGGGCCAGGCTGGTCTCACCCCGGCGCAAACTTTCACAGGCCTGATGGATCGCCACAGCAGAGGAAGAACAGCCGGTATTGACCACAAAGGCCGGCCCCTTCAAATCCAGAAAATATGACAACCGCGATGCGACAATGGCATCCGATGCGCCGGTAAAGGTTTCATGCATATAGCCGCTGGGTTCACAACCAACAAAAATGCCGGTATTGCTGCCGCTCAGGCTGCGTGGATCGTGGCCGGCATCCTCCAATGCGCGCCAGCCTTCCTGCATGATCAGGCGTTGATGCGGATTCATCGATTCCGCTTCACGCGGCGACAGGCTGAAAAAAAGCGGATCGAAGCAGTCACGATCGTCAAGCGCGCCGCCCCATCTGCAATAGCTTTTGCCGGGCTGCGGCTCGGCGCTGTAGGCATCGGCCGCAAGATAGCGTTCCGACAATGCGCGGACCGGATCAACCCCGCCAATCATGTTTTGCCATAGAGCGGCAGTATCAGAAGCGCCGGGAAACTGGCCTGACATGCCAATGACCGCAATGCCATCATCGGCCAGCTTTCCATCAACCGGCTGGTCCCTGGCGGGGATTGCAGCCGTCTCCGCAATGGCCGTCAATTGCAAGCTGGCGCCATATTCTTCACCAATGTGGTGGGCCAGCCGCGCCAGTGTGGTGTGATCGAACAACAAAGTGGTGTTGAGCGCCAAGCCAAGGCGTTTGTTCAGTGCCTGGATGAAACCAACGCCGAGAATGGAATCGACGCCGTAATCCGAGAATGGCAAATCCGGCGCGATCTCGTCCGGCGTCACATTCAGCACCTGCGCCAATATATCCAGCAGCAAGGCTTCAATCTGCCCGGCTTTCGGCGCAGTGATGGCCGGTGCTGCTATAGGCTCAGGCTGTGCTGGCGGCGACGCCGATCCCGGCTGGGTAATCAAGCCGTCGCTGCACGCCACGATAATCTGCTGCCCCAGATCATGCGCCGCCTCGGCGGGAAACCGCACCGGCGCAAAGCCCTCCAGCCGCAGCAATGCCTGCCAGTCCTGTGGATATAGCCCGGGGCTGCCCGGAATGCGCCAGTAATCATCCTCGGCCAATGACCAGCCATCGATCAAGCCGAACAACACTGAAGCAAACACCGTCTTGTCGCTGATCTCGTTGAGAATCACGATGCCGCCCGGGCGCAGCAGCGCCTTGGCATTCGCCATCGTGGCCCGCATGTCGCGCGTAGCATGCAGCACATTGGTGGCAATCAGGATATCAAAACCACCAACCGGCATATCCTGCATGGCCGGCGGTTGCTCGATATTGCATAAGCGATAAGTCAGGAATGGATTTGTGGCGCCAAAGCTGCGGCGGGCATGATCCAGGAAGGAGCGCGACAAATCCGTGTAGCAATATTCCGCGATATTGCTGCCCCAGTGGCCGAGGCGCGGCAATATCGTGGCGCTGGTGCCGCCAGTGCCGGCACCAATTTCCACAATTCGGATGCGTGCCGCAGGCTCGGCAGCAAGGCGGCTGCGGATATAGTCCTCTGCCACGTCTGCGACCACATTATTGAAATGGTCGCAGACCGGATTGTCGCGATAGAGTCCGGCCACCTTGTCCATCGCGCCGCCGGGGAAAATCACATCGGTAACCAGCAGCTTGCCGCTCACGATATCCGACAGGCGCTCCAGGCAATCCTCAACCAGCCCTGCCAGGGTGCGCGTATTGGCAGCGGCCAAAAATGCCGGCTTCGCTGCCGCCCAGTCGCGCCATGTCGGCTCAGCCTGCAATGCCTGTGCCGTATCCGTGCAGGCCAGGCTTCCAGCATTCACGCGCAGAAAGCCATGCTCACTCAACACCAGCAGGCTTTCCTGCCACCAGCGCGCAAATTTCTCGCCGATGCCGGCTTGCCGGCGCATGGTTTCAGCATCTTCCGCCAGCGCGCCCTGGAAAGCCCCCATGGCGCGTAACTGCACCAGCAGCAGCTTGGCGATCCAGCCATTCAACTCAGCGAGCAGCGGATCGGCTGCTGGCGCGGCCCTGACGGTTTGAAGCCGCAGCGAACTGGCGAAAGGCGCACCAGGCACAAGCTGCCGCTGATGGGTTGCCGTATAATTTTCCACTGCTTCGGGCCGCAGGCTGCGTGTTGCCACCAGTTGCGTCAGCGATGTACCCAGCAATTGGCGCAGGGCCAAAAATCCATGGGTTTCCTGCAATGGCAACAAGCCGCGCCGCTCAACCAGAGCCTTGAGAGATGCGGCGATCCGCTCGCCGCCGCCAATCGACCAATAGCCCCAATTCAGCACCTTCACCGGGAAACCGGCGCTCATCGACAATTCGTGGGCATAAGCATCAGCGAAATTGCATGCCGCCGCATAGGCCGCCATGCCGCCAGGGCGTGCAAATGCCGCCATGGAGGAAAACACCACCATGAAATCAGGCCGCGCCTCGGCCGCGCATCTGGCCAGATTGACACAGACATCGACCTTGGTGGACAGGATATCGCGGAACAAAGATTCCGGCATTTCCGTCAATGGCCGATCATAGGCGCCCAAAGTGCTGACGATGATGCCATGCACCTGGCCAAAACGCTGCGTAATGGTCAACCAGGCCGCCTGCAGCGCCGCCGCATCGCGCCCGTCGGCCTGCAGATAAATCGGGGCCGGCCCCAAAGCGCCAATACGATCAATCCGCGCCTGGATTGAGGCATCCAGGGGAGAGCGGCCGAGCCAGATGGTCTGAGCGCCATAATCACGCGCCAACATGGTGCTGAAACACGCGCCCAAACCACCGGCACCACCCACCAGCAGATAGATACCGCCCCGCCGATAAGGCTCCAGCGGCACCGGCAGGGTAACACGGGCCAAACGCTGACGCAGCCAGAGCCGACCGCGCCAGGCAAGGCAAAGCGCAGCACCTGCCTCTTGTTCCTGCGGCCAGGCGGTGGGCGATGGCGCCGCTTCCTGCTGTGGCAGATCGAATACCCGCACCGACCAATGCGGATATTCCTGCGCCAGACTGCCGGCCGCGCCATGCAACGCCGCCTGCGCCGGATCGACGGCTTCGCCGGCCAGCACAGCGCAGGCCTGCCGCGTCACAAGCGTCAGCGCCAATACGCGGGCACCATATCCCTCGGCCAGCAACGCCCGAATAAAGCGGTAGAGTGCGACGACTGCATCCTGCGACTGGATGGCATCTTGCGGCGCCGACCAGATCACGTGATCAAACTGTCCTTGCCCACACAAAGCCGCCGCAATCTCGCTTTCGGTCAATCCAACAGCCAGGGATAGGACGGCATGGCCATGCAGCGCCGCCCGCCAATCGGCCGGATAGTCGCCGATCAACAACAGTTGCCCGCTGGGCGGTGTCTGATGCGCCACCGGCGCCACACTCTGCCAGATCGGGTGCAGCAGCAGCAGATCGTCTGCGGTTGCCTCGGCTTCGGCCGGTTGTGGCGGGTCGTTGCGCTCCAGCCACAAACGGCGGCGTTCAAACGGATAAGGCGGCAGGCTGATGCGGCCCGGCAACGTGGCAGCGTAAAGCCGGCGCCAATCGACGCTGAAGCCCTTCACCCAAAATTCCAGCAAAGTGCCGAATTCACCCTGTGCAATTGATCGTTCGAGCCGAGCCTGAAATGCCGCATCGTCGGCCAGCGCCGCCAAGGCTTCACTGCTGCGATCCGCCCGGCCCCGCCAGCAATCGGCCATAGCGCTGCGGCCAGCCAGGAAATCCGTCAATTTATTCTGCAGATCAGGAACCGAGACGATGCAAAAGGCCAGCCGCTCATCCAATGGTTCGCGCCCGACCTGCAGGGTGTAAGCGATCTCGTGAATATCCGGCGTTACAGGTGCGGCTTGCAGCCAGGCCAGCAACTGCGTTGCTATTTCACGCAGGCGGTCCATGGTACGGGCTGAAAGCACAATCACCGCCGGCCGTGCTTCAGGCCTGGCAACCGGTGTTTCCGATGCCACATATTCCTGCACAATGATATGGGCATTGGCGCCACCGGCGCCGAAGGATGAAAGACCGGCGCGGCGCGGCAATTCTGCTGACCGCCCGCCTTGCGGCACAGTCTGGCGCGGCCATTCGACAGGCTTGCGCTGCACAACAAACGGCGTGGTGCCGAAATCAATATGGGGGTTGAGCGCCTCTGCATGCAGGCTGGGGGCCAGCATGCCATGTCGCATCTGCAACAGAATCTTGGTGAGACCGGCCATCCCGGCGGCGGCTTCCAAATGACCGATATTGGATTTCACTGATCCCAGCGCACAAAAGCCATCGTCGTCAGTGAAGTTGCGGAAGGCCTGGGTCAGGCCAGCCACCTCAACCGGGTCGCCGAGCGCGGTACCGGTGCCATGGGCCTCGACATAGCCGATGCTGCGTGGATCAATGCCGGCGCGCTCGATGCAGTCACGGATCAACGCGGCTTGCGCCACCGGGCTTGGAACCGTATAGCCACCCGTGCGGCCGCCATGATTGATACTGGTGGCGAGAACGACCCCATGGATGCGGTCACCATCGCGCTCGGCCTGTGACAGGCGTTTCAGCACCACGGCGCCGACGCCTTCACCAGGCACAAAGCCATCACCACCAGCGCCGAAACTTTTGCAGCGCCCGTCACGTGCCAGCATGCTGACCGAGCACAGGCCGACATAGCTGGATGGATGCAGATACAGGTTCACCGCGCCGGCGATCGCCATGTCGCATTCGCCGTCGCGTATATGCCGGCAGGCTTCATGGATTGCCGTCAATGCCGATGAGCAGAGCGTGTCCACCGGCATGCTGGGGCCATGCAGGTCGAGGCAATAGGAAATCCGGTTTGCCGCCGATCCGAATGACGTATGCGGCAGCATCGCCTCGCCCTGGCGACGGAATTCCGGTGCCAGCATTTCAAAGCCGGTCTTGGTGATGCCGACAAATACGCCGACATTCTGCGCTTGCCGGCGGCGCAGTGTGTCACGCGCATAACCGGCATCTTCCATCGCATGCCAGGCAGTTTGTAGCAGCAGACGCTCCTGCGGGTCGATCAGCAAAGCGTCGCGTGGCGCAATATTGAAGAATAGCGGATCAAAATCGGCAAAGCCGGCCAGGAAACCGCCCCATTTACTGTAGCTGCGCCCGCTGGCCTGATCCGCTGCGGGATCGAAGAAGCCATCCAGCGACCAGCGCTCCGATGGCACCTCGCGGATCGCATCATGTCCATCACGCAGATTGAACCAGAACTGCTCCAGCGTTTCGGCATCGGGATATCGGCCACTCAGGCCGATAATTGCAATCGGCTCCGCCGTGTCCTGCACCGGAGCGCGCATGGGCGCGGCAGGTATCGCCGTCATAACTGCTGCCCGGTACTCGCCAATCCATGTCTGACAGGCCGCGCCATGTCGCTGGCGCAGATATTCCGCCAATTCCGCCAGGGTCTGGTATTGGAAGAACAGGGTTTTCGGCAGGCCGGGAAAATGCGGCTCCAGCATCTGGTTCAATTGGATGATGGCAAGTGAATCGACACCATAGCCAGCCATTGCGGCCTGCGCCGAAAGTTGCGTGGCATCGCGGCCCAACACCGTCGCCAGCATCTGCTTCAACCGCAGCACCACGCCGTCTTGCTGAGCCGGCACTGGCGGCAAGCTGCTGTCTGGCAGATTGGCCGCATGCGCAGCACCGTTCGCCAGCCAATGCCGCATGTCGGCGGCTTCGCCATGCAATACAAGCAAAGCGCACGATCCCGTCACCAATGCCTGTTCAAGAGCCCGCAATCCGGCGCGGCTTGGCATCGGCACCAGACCGGTGGCCTGTCGCATTGCCGCAATCGCCGCCGCATCGGGCTGCATGCCACCCTGCTGCCACAACGGCCATAGCACCGCAACCGAACGCCCCTGGCGTCGGCCACCGGCCACTGCCTCCTGCCGCCATGCGGCGAAGCGCTCCAGAAAGCCGTTGGCAGCGCAGTAATCGGCCTGGCCGGCGGCGCCATGCACGGTGGCGACCGATGAAAACAGCATAAAGAAATCCAGCGGCAAAGCCTGGGTTGCCTCATCCAACGCGACGGCACCCGTCACCTTTGGCATCAGCACAGCCAGGCTTTGTGCAACCGGCTTACGCTGGATGAAGCCATCACGCAATTCGCCAGCACAATGCAACACGCCATCCAAGCGGCCATGGCGCGCCAGGATATGCTGCACCAGAGCGGCCACATCAGCGGCATTCGCCGCATCGCCCTGCTGATAGTCGATGCCGCAGCCCTGCGCCTGCCAGCCATCGATCAGCCGCCGCGTCGCCGCATCCGGCGCGCTACGGCCAAACAGCACCACAACGGCCTTGCCGACCTGCTTTGCGATATCGGCCGTAATAATCCGGCCAAGGCCGCCAAGGCCACCCGTCAGCAGATACACCCCCCCCTCGCGCCAGGGCAAATGCGCCAGCGGCGAGGTTGGCTTTTCACGCCACGCCCGAATTTCACGCTTCCCGCTGCGATACCGGATATCGGTTTCATCCGGGCAGGCCGCATTATGCTGCAGAATCGCCGCAAGATCGTGCTGCCGGGTTTCGGCAAGGTCCAGCACCTGCGCCACCAAGGCTGGCACCTCCTGCCGGGCAGCCTTGAGCAGGCTGGCAATCCCGGCCAAAAGCGGCGCCTGGCTGCCCCGAAGCGGCACCTGCAACAGCACCGGCCCCTGCCGTGTTGCCTGCTCCAGGATCGACGGCAGCAGGGCCAGAAGCTGCTGGCAAAGCTGGATATAGCTTTGCGCCGGATCGTTGCTGCCGACCACCAACTGGTGCAATTGCGCCTCTGGCAATGCTTCGCGCAATACGGCGTGATCCGCGTCATCAAGCAGCAGCACATGATGCACGGCATAACGTGGCGCCATCGCGCCAGCCGGCACGGGCATTACCTGCCAGTGTGGCTCGGCCAGCAATGTCACATCAGCCGCCGGGGTCGCGTCGGTTTTCGGCGGAACCAAGCCTGCAGGTAATGTATCGATCCAGTAGCGCTCGCCGGCAAAGGGATAGGTCGGGAGGCTGATGCGGCGCCCAGCCGCCCCGCGCAGCTTGCGCCAATCCGGCGTAAATCCCGCCACCCAGGCAGCGGCAATCTTGTCGGCACGACCGCTTTCCAGCCAGGCGGCAGCCAGTCGGTTGGCGTCCTCCGCATCGGCAAGACCGGCCAAGCCACCAGCATTGCCCGAACCAGCCTCAGCCACAAAGATCGCCTCACCGGCCTGTGGCTGCGCGACGAAATCGGCTAAAAGCTGCGTCAGTTCGCCCAGATCATCCGCCACCAGCGCCAGGCGCCAGGGCATTGGCTTGCGCCCGGTTTGCAGCGTGTAGGCGATATCGCCGGCCCGCACCGCGCCGCGATCCGGCTGGCGCAGATAATTCAGCAGACGTTCGGCATAAGCCTGCAATTGCGGCTTGCTTTGCGCAGACAGCAGGAAAACCCGATCCAATGCTCCGGCCAATGCTCCGGCCAATGCACCAGCCGGCGCATCGGCCGCTTGCGCGGGCTGACAGGCCTCCAGCACAGCATGGGCATTGGTGCCGCCGATGCCGAAGGAACTCAGCGCGGCACGGCGCGGCGTGTTTGCCGCCGGCCAGGGTGTCAGTTGCTGCACGACCTTGAAGGCGGAAGCGGCAAAATCGATTTCCGGATTGGGGCGGGAGTAATTGATCGAAGGCGGGATTGCGCCATGATGCAGCGCGAGCGCCACCTTGATCAGGCCAGCAAGACCGGCCGCCGTATCCAGATGGCCGATATTCGGCTTCACCGATCCGATGCCGCAGAATTGCCGCTGATCGGTATGGCGCCGATACACCTCATCAAGCGCCTGCACCTCGACCGGATCGCCCAGCCGGGTGCCAGTGCCATGGGCCTCAACATACCCGATGCTGGCCGGATCAACGCCGGCATTTGCCAGCGCCTTCTCGATCACCGCCGCCTGTCCCCGGACGCTGGGGGCATAGAAGCCGGCCTTGCCGGCGCCATCATTGTTCACCGCCACGCCGCGCACCAGGGCATAGATATGATCGCCATCGGCAACGGCATCAGCGGCGCGCTTCACCAGCACCACTGCGACGCCTTCACCGCCCACCAGGCCATCCGCCTCGGCGTCAAAGGCCTTGCAGCGCCCGTCACTCGAAAAATTCATGTTGGGCAGATGCAAATGCCCGGCGCCCGGCACCGGAAACAGGCAGGCCGCGCCCACCAATGCCTGGCGCGCCTCACCAGAACGGATGGCCTGCTGTGCCAGATAGAGTCCCACCAGCGAGGACGAGCAATTGGTATGCACCGCCAGGCTCGGTCCGGTCAGGCCAAGCTGATAGGAAATCATCGTGGGGATGGTGCCGCCCTGCCCGGCAATCCAGGCCGCATATTCGTCGGCCAGCGCCACCTTGCCGGAATTATGCAACAGCGTCTTGTAGAAGCCATTGCTGGCCGACATGAATACCGCCGTATCGGTGATGGCCTCGGGCAGGTAGCCGGCATCTTCCATTGCCTGCCAGGAATGCTGCAGCAGCAGGCGGAATTGCGGGTCCATGAACACCGCATTCTTCGGCGAGATATTGAAGAAAGCCGGATCGAACTGATCCTTGCCCTGCATGCTGTATTGCAGCGGCACAAAATTCGGGTCATTGAGCACGGTTTCCGGCATACCGGCAGCCAGCAATTCAGCGCGGCTCAACGGCCTTGAGCATTGCCGGCCCTGGCGCAGATTCTGCCAATACTGCGCCCAATTCTCCGCCGCCGGCAAATGGCAGGATATGCCGACGATGGCCAATGCGCTGTGGTAATAGTCGGGCATATCACTTTCGGCAACCGGGCGCTCCGGTGCCGCTTTTGGCGGCAACGGCGCTACAGGCAGCCCGGTATCTGATTTTGCGGCCATGTCGCCAGTGCGAGCAATAAAGCCGGCGATATCGCGGATGGTTGGATGGCGGAAGAGGTCTGGCGCCCGGAAATCAATGCCAAAACGCTCAGCAATCCGCTGAGTCAGCAACACCGCCGTAACGGAATCGCCGCCCACCGCAAAAAAGCCATCATCACGGCCGATGCCCTGGATATTGAGCAAGTCGCGCCACAGCGCCAGCAGATCACGCTCGATCAAGTCGCTTACAACGGGGCGTTCGGATGGCAACGACTGCCGCTGCAACACAATCTCACGTGTCGCCAGCGCCTTGCGATCCACCTTGCCGTTATTGGTCAGCGGCATCTCAGCGATCATCACAAACAGCGCCGGGATCATGTATTCCGGCAGTCGCGCCGCCAGGGTTGCGCGTAATGCTGCGGCCTCAGGTGGCGCACCAGCCGGCACGATATAAGCCACCAATTGCTGGCTGCCCTGATGGGATCGCGCCACCACGATGGCCTGGCGCACTGCCGCCTCACGGTTCAGCCAGGCCTCAATTTCCTCCAATTCGATACGGTAACCACGAATCTTCACCTGCTGATCAAGGCGCCCGAGATGTTCCAGGCTGCCATCCGGGCGCCAGCGCGCCAGATCGCCGGTGCGATACAGGCGTGCGCCCGGATTAAACGGATGCGATACAAAACGCTCGGCAGTCAGCACCGGATTATTATGATAACCGCGCGCCAGACCATCGCCCGCGATACAAAGTTCACCTGGAACACCGATGGGCGTCAGACGGTCCTGCCGGTCGAGTATGTAGACCTGGGTATTGGCAATCGGCTTGCCGATGCTGATTGCAGCACCCGGCTCCAGCAGGGCCAGGGTGGACCAGATCGTGGTCTCCGTCGGGCCATACATATTCCAGCTCTCGCTGCCGCTGGCGGTGAAGAATTGCTGCAATTCCTGCGGCAAGGCTTCGCCGCCACACAGGATGCGCACCCGCTCTTCATTGCGCCAGCCCTGCTGAAACAGCATCAGCCAGGTCGCCGGCGTGGCCTGCATCAAGCTGGGTCTGGTGGTGCGGATCAGTGCCTGCAATGCGGCGGCATCACCGGCCATATCCGCCGGGCAGATATGACAACTGGCGCCGGTCACCAATGGCAGCAACAATTCCAGTGCGGCGATATCGAAGCTGACGGTGGTCACTGCCAGCAATTTCTGGCCGGCCGAGAGCCCCGGCCGCGCCGCGATGGCATGCAGGAAATTGGTCAGGGCGCGATGCGGCACCATCACGCCTTTCGGCCGCCCGGTGCTGCCCGATGTGTAGATGGTATAGGCCAGATGCTGGGGCTGCGCCCGCGCCTGCGGCTCGACCAGCCGCGCCGTGGTATCAATATCCGGCCATTGCGTATCCAATGCCACCACAGCCGGATCGCCGGCCATGGCGCTGACGACATCCTGCACCAAAGGCCGCAGGCGCGCTTCCGTCAATACCAGAACTGCGCCGCTATCCTGCAGCATATAGGCCAGACGGTCTGGCGGAAAACGTGGATCGAGTGGCAACCAGGCCGCACCAGACCGCGCCACACCGAGCAGCGCCACCAGCAGATCAACGCTGCGCTCCAGGCAGGCAGCAACCAATTGATCCGGCTTCACGCCAGCATATTGCAGATACGCCGCCAGCAGCCGGCTCCGCTCCTCCAGCATGGCATAAGTCAAGGACCGGTGACCATCGGCCACCGCAACAGCCTCCGGCTGGCGACGGACGACCTGTTCAAAAAGCTGATGAAAACAAAGCTTTGGATAATCCGCTGCGGTATTGTTCCAATCCGCCAGCAAACACTGCTTTTCCGCAGCATCCAGAGCATCGATGGCGGCCACCGGCTGTGCCGGATCGCGCATCACTTGCTCGGCGATATTCAGTAGATGGCGGCCCAGCGCCTCAATACGCCAGGCGGCAAAGAGGCTGGGATTGTATTTCAGATTGAGGTGAAAGCCCTCGCCGGCCTCCCGCACTTCCAATGTCAGTTCATATTCGCCGGTCTGCACCACATCATCGACAAAACGCACGGCCAGTCCGCCCTGCATGGCTTGTCTGAAAGCAGGAAGATCGTTGCGGGCAAAGGCATTCTGATACTCAAACCCAACCTGGAAAATCGGCGCCGCGCCATCGGCCGGCGTCGCGCCCCGGTCGCGCACCATGGTCGGAAATGGATAGGCGGCATGATCAAGTGCATCGGCACAATCAAGGTGCAGGCGATGCAGAAAATCATCGAACCGGCCCTGCCCCACATCACGGCTGCGGATCGGCAGCATGTTGACGAAATAGCCGACGGTTCGCTCAAAGCGTTCCTCGGCGCGGCCATGTTCGGCCATGCCGACAATGATATCGTCGCCGTCGCAATAACGATGCAGCAACACCTTGAACAAGGCCAGGAAGCAAGCCGAGAGGTTGACGCGTTGACGCTGAGCAAAGGCGCGGATTTGGCGCCCGAATCCCGGGCTGATCGGCAGGCTATGCACTGCCCCTTTGAACGGCTGCATCGCGGCTCGCGGATAATCAGCCGGCAAAGCCAGCACAGGCAGATCGCCCGCCAATCTATCGCGCCAATAGGCCCGGTGGCGCGCCCCCGCCGGCCCGGCCAGCATGGCCCGCTGTGCTTGTACAAAATCCTGATAGCCATCCATGGCGGAGCGCGTGGGCATCTCCCTGCCTGCGGCATAGCTTTCATAGGCCGCGAAAAAATCGCCGCATACTGCGTTGAAGCTGCCGCCATCGAACACGATATGGTGCACCGTCAACAGCAGGTAATGATCCTGCTCGCCACGCTGGAACCAATCCAGCCGCAACAGCGGCCCGGTTGCCAGATCAAACGGCTGATTGCCGGCAGCCCTGATCCGATCCAGCGCCGCCGCCTCCGTCAGCCCGGCAATGTCATGCTGCGTGAAAGCCGGTTCCAGGCCTTGTGCATTATCACGCCGCAGCCTGCCGCCATCGGCGATATAGCGGCTGGCCAGGATAGGATGCTGCTGCATCACGTAATGCAGTGCTTGCTTCAGCGCAGCGCCGAGCAACTCCTGCGCCACATGAAAACAAAGCGGGATATTATAGGCACCCATATCGGGTGCCATCTGCTGCAAGGCCCATAAACCTTTCTGGCCTTCCGATACAGCATCCGCCACAACTTCGGGAACCGTGGCAGGCGGTGGCAATTCCGGCGCCGCGGCACCGGCCTGCTGTGCCAGATGCCGGGCCAGTTGCGCGATGCTGGGCTGCTCGATCATATCCCGCGCCCGCACGGCGAGGCCAAATTTATCCGCCACGCGGCGCAATAGCTTCATTCCCAGTAGAGAATCGATGCCGAGATCGGCCAGATGCGCATCCACATCCAGGCTTGCCACCCGGCACTGCAATGTCTCTGCCAGCAAATCCAGCAGATAGGCGCGCAGTTCCGTCTCGCTCACCGGCCCAGCCGGTTCTGCCGATATCGCCGCTTCGGTCGGCGGCTGTATCCAATAGGCTTGTGTATCAAAAGCGTAACCCGGCAAACGCACCCTTTGCGGCTGACGGCCGGCATGCAGCACCGCCCAATCCACGTTGCCGCCCGCCACCCAGGCCGCCGCCAATACTGCTGGATCGCTGCTGGTCTCCGCCATTCGCGGCGTTGATTTTCCAACTGCGGTTTGGGCATGAAACAGATTGTCTGCCGCCTGTCCGGCGAGAAACGCGCTCAGCCCGCCAAGCAATCCCTCACGCGTCGCCGCGATGCAGGCCAGCCGATGCCCGAAGGCTTCACGCCCAACCTGCAAGGTATAGGCAATATCAGGTAGCGATGCTGTGGCAGTTTGCGTCAACCAGTGATGTAACGCCTTGGCCATGTCACGTAGCGCTGCCGTGCTGCGCGCCGATAGAACAAAAACCTGCGATGGATGCGGCACCGCCACTTGCATCTTGCGCCGGCCATGGCGTGCCGGCTCGAAAGCCTCCAGCAGGATATGCGCATTGATGCCGCCCAGGCCGTAACAATGCATGCCGGCCAGGCGTGGCGCCTCGCCGACCGGCCATTCGACAGCCGACGCGGAAATGGCGCAAGGCTGGGCCTCGGTTTCGATTTCCGGATGATAGCCGGCGAAACCAGGCAGGCCATAGCGGCGCCCCACCTGCAGGCCATGCACTATCTTGAACAACGCGCCCAGTGCCGAGGCCGATTCCATATGGCCGATCATCGGCTTCAAACTGCCGATGCGGCAGGCACCGGGCGCCAGCACCACGCCCTGCTCACGCGCCAGATCGCTGAGGGCGAGATTGATCGCCCGCCATTCCGCCATATCGGCCAGCACATTGCCCATGCCCTGGGCTTCCACATAACCGACATGACGCGGATCGATGCCGGCCTGGCGATAACAGGCCTTGATCAATTCGGCATGGCTTTCCACATTCGGCGCCGCCATGGAAGCGCCACCCTGGCCATTGTAATTCACCGCGCTGGCGCGGATCAGCCCGTGAATATGGTCGCCATCCGCCAGAGCACGGGCCAGCGGCTTGAGCAACAGGCAGCCAACGCCTTCCGCACGCAGATGCCCCTGCGCCGCTGCGCCGAAACAATGCACTGTATCGGTTGGGCTGAGTTGGCCGGATTGCGATAGCAGGGCAAAAGGCTCCGGTCGCAGCAGCAGATTCACCGCGCCGACCAGCGCCTGATCCATTTCGCCCAGCCGCAAAGCCGTCACCGCGCGATGGATAGCCACCGCCGCACCAGGGCATTGCGCATCCACGATCTCGCTCGCGCCCCGAAAATCGAAGAAATACGACAGCCTGTTGGCCAGCAGACAGGATTGGGCGTACCAGTCGCCGGTATCAATACCGGCCGCACGCAGCAGATGCGGATATTCCCCATCCTGCATGGCAACGAACACACCGGTACGGCTGCGCCGCAACTGGCCCGGATTATAGCCGGCATCAGCCAGCGTCTGATAAGCCGCCATCAGCAACAGACGCTGGCGCGGATCGGTCAGCGCCGCCTCGCCGGCCGGCATGCCGAAAAATGCCGGATCGAATGCCGCCACATCCGGGATGAAGCCGCCCCATTTGCTGCGGCTGCTGCCCGGCCGGCGGCCATCTGCATCATAGTGGTCGCGCCAATCAAAACGACTGCGGGGAATTTCCTCGATCAGTGTCTTTTCGTCATCCAGCGCCTGCCAGAATTCATCTACATCGCGGCAACCTGGCAAACTGCCGGCCAGGCCGATAATGGCGATGGGGTCCGGCAGCGTCTCTGTGGCAACGGCGGGAGCCGGTGCAGCCACGGGCGTAGCAACAGGGCGCGGCGCGGCAGCCAGGATCGCCTGCTCAATCTCCTGCAATTGCTGCGCTACGCTCTTCGCCACGTCAGTTCCCCGGCTCGCTGGCTCAGCATGCTTCTGCAACGGCCGCCATTGCGACCACCATCACCGGCGCAACGCCGCTCAATCCGGCAGGCGGCGCGCCGTCACCAGGATATAGCCAAGATTCTCGGCCATATATTCGAACAGAAAAGCCCAATCCTCGATCGCCTTGTCGGCCTGATCGCCCATCAATTCATCCACCTTCGCCCGATGCTGCGCCACCGCCTCGCGCAGCTTGCTCACCAGCCAGGGCATCACATTGGCGGTGATATCTTCCAGGGCCACCAGCTCGAATCCGGTATCTGCTAACAGGGCCGGATAATCCGCCTGCGGGATGAAGCTGGAATGGATATACTGCTTCACAAAATCGCTGAAAGCCGGTGGCGCTTCGGGCAACAGCGGTAGATCGGTCAACACCAATGTGGCACCAGGCTTGAGGATACGATGTGCCTCGGTCAACGCCGCTCGCTGGCCCATATGAAAAATCGATTCAAAAAACCAGCCGCCATCATAACTTTGATCATCGGCCGGCACCTGCAGGGCAGTGCCGTGAAAGAACCGCAGCCGATCTGCCAGACCGGCAGCCATGGCGCGTTCGGTGGCGCTGCGCTGCTGAAACCCACTGATCGTGATGCCATCCACAGCGCAGCCGCGCGCCTGCGCCAGACGGATTGCCGGCTGGCCAACGCCACATCCCAGATCGATAAATCTTTCGCCTTGGCCAATGCTGCAGCGATCAATCATCATCTGCGCCAGGCGTTCGGCAGCAGCGGCAAAATCATCCGCTGCGTGCTCCGCATCCCAATAGCCCCAATGCAGATGGCCGCCAAACAGGATGGGCCCCAGTTGCCCTTCAGGAGAGTCGTAAAGCGTCGCGACTTCTACCGCTGCGGTGGCACTCATCCCATAATCCCTTGTATTTCCCCGGTGCGATGATACCGTAGATATAAGCACGGAATTCCGCTGCGTTGAAAGCCTGTTATGTGTTTTTCGCAGCGGTTACCGGGATACTCACGCAACCACATAGCGTAGGGATCGCAGCGCTATTCCAGTGTTGCTTATAGCTGTTGGCATCGGGCGCCCAGACCGGGCGGATATGGGAAAGTCGCACCATGTTTCACGTGCTGAATGATGCGTATTTCAATGAGCATTACAGCAATGGATTTGTAGAGACCGGCATCACTCTGCCACCGGCGATGGTGGACGGCATTCAGCGCCACTATGCCGAGAAGGCCAAAGGCCACAACGACTTTCCAAAATTTTTCGCCAGCAATGAACACCTCGCCTATATGGAGGGTCGCGTCATCGGCGCGGTTTTGAATAGCTTCCCCGGCCTGGCCAACAAGCTGGTGAAAAAATTCTACGATAAAGCCTATGACAAAGCAGTTTATTGCGAGCAGCTTTTCATTGAGCAGGTGCTGGAACATGCCCTGGCACAGGGCCTGGGCCGCCTGTTCCGCACGCGCTACATGATCGTGGCCTACGACATGTATCTGCGCAACAATCACCAAAGCCCGGCCGCCGGCATCCATACCGATCTGCCGAACTATCATCATTTTTATGAAACCGAGAACGATCTGAGCCTCTATATCCCGCTGGTCGATCTCAACGACGAAAATGGCGGCCGGCTTTCCGTGTTGCCGGAAAGCCGGCTGAAAGTGCCGGGCAACGTGCTGTTGCGCCTGCTCCATGATCATTTCGCCGCTCAGGCCGATTGCCGCGACGCGGCCGGCTATATCACGCCGGAGCGGATCGGACCGGAAAAGCTGGATGCCTTCATCAAGACCCGTTCACACCAGGAGTTGATGGCGCTCTACAAAGGCATGACGGCGCTGGCGAAAAGCGAATATGCCAAGGATTTTCGTCAGACCGAGGAAAATCGCGGCAAGATACTGATGTTCAGCAACAAGAATTTCCACGCTGCCGAGCAGTGGAAGAACCAGATGACCGACCGCGAAATCTATGTCATCCGCATGTATCCGGTCTATGACGCCCGCATGCGTTTGAAAAGCCGCCTGCATGGTGTGCCGGTCAACAACCTGCTCATCGACATGCATGAAGGCAAGGTCCACCGCTATGACCAGCCGGTGGATATCGAACGCATTCCGGCATCTGACCGGCTACCGCTTTGACGGCGTTTTACTTGCGCGCATGGATCAACAAGCAAGGCCCGGTCACCACATTCAGGTGATAGTAGAGCCACATCATCTCGGTCAGACTGACGATATTGATCTTGCCGTCCAGAAAAGCTTCATGCATCTGATTGACCACAAACTTGAAATGCGCCTTCCAGATGCGTTCGCTTTCGTCTTCGACCAGAATATCGCGAAAGCCGACTGCCTTGAGCAAGTCGCGATACTCTTCGGCCGATGCCAGATGATTCTCCGCGCTGGGGAAAACCGGGCTTTGCGTCAGTCTTTCGCGTGATGTGAACAGCACATCCGACATCACCAGATGCCCGCCCGGCCTCAGCACACGCAGAGCTTCCTCCAGATATTTCCGCCGTGTCTCAAAATGAAAGGCGGCTTCGATGCATTCGATAGCATCGAAATAACCGTCTTCAAAGGCAAGATCGACCGCATTCATGCACAACACATGCGCGCCCGGTGCATTGCGCCGGGTGTTTTCCAGCTGACGCTCGGAAATATTGATCGCCCAGATATTCTCAGCCGGATAGAAGTCCAGCAGCCGGCGCGTAGAGGCGCCCATGCCGCAGGCCACATCAAGAATGCGACCGGTCTTTTCCGGGATAAAATCCAGCAGCCGATCCTGCAGGCGGCGGCCAGCCTGGCCAACATCCTGCACGTCACCATCCCAAAATCCGATATTGCGATAATCGCTTTCATGCGACAATAAAGCCGAAATGGCATTCTTGTTGAAAAAGAATGAATCATAGAACGCGGTCACCCGGTCTGCCAGGCTGCCGGGATCTGAGCCAGCCGCCGGCAGACTGCCATCATCAGCCAGCGCGCCTGGCGGCGGCAGATGCAATGGATAATCGCCAACCAGCCGCACGATATCCGCCGGCACATGCGCCATACCATCGATTTCAAAGGCGATGGCGCTGGATAGGCGCTGCTTCAGGCGTTCTTTCAAATCCGGTTCGATCTGATTCATCCCATTCCCCCGAATCTCTGCTTATCGAAAGGCGGCAATACGCCGCCCGATATAGTCGCAACAGCCGGCCAGCAGATGATCTGCCAGGCCATCGACATGGCGGCGGCGCCAATCCTCCAGCGCCGTACCCTGTACCCATTGATTGAAGGCACCCAGCGCAGGGCCGGTATGCACCTGATAATCCACCAGTTGCTCACGGCTGCCGGCGAGTGCCAAGCGCATGCTATGCACAAAATACCAGCGGAAAATCAGCGCCATCCGAATACGCGGGTTGCGTTCGGCACGCTCCAATTCGGCCGGCAAGGCCTGAGCATAAAATGCGGCAGTCTCGCGCCACACATCCTCGAAGCTGCGCCGGAAATACTTGTCCTGAATTTCCCGCCGGGTCGGCGCGTCAATTTCATCCAGGCCAGCATGACCACGCCACAGATCATACAGCTTGCTGGCGCGCGCCGGAAAGAACACGCCCTTCTTCAGCACCTGCACCTTGGCCCCCAGCTCAAACATATCGCCGGCCGGGGCATAGGCGGTATCCTGCACGCCCATGCGCTGAAGCATATCCTTGGCTGTATCGCTGGTGGCAGCCTCGACACTGCATTGGTTGATCGACCCGGTGAGGATAAAATCCGCCCCGAGCAGAAAGGCAGCCGCAGCAGATTCCGGCGTGCCGATGCCACCACCAGCACCAATTCGCACCGGCATGGCATAGCCATACTGTTCCTGAGATCGATCCCGCAGGCGGATGATGGCCGGCAGCAGCACCGCCATTACCCCCATATCGGTATGACCACCGGAATCCGCCTCAACGCAAATATCCGACGCCACCGGCAATTCTTCAGCCAGAGCGGCCTCATCGGGAGTCAGATGCCCCTCTCGCAACAAGGCCTGCACGATCGCTGGCGCTGCCGGTGCAAGAAAACGCTCTGCCAGTTCCGGGCGGGAAATCTTCGCCATCAGGCGATTACGCGCCACTACCTGGCCGGCGGCATCCCGCGTCGCGCCACTCAGGCGGAAACGTATCAAAGGCGCCGACACCTGCATGAAGGCGGAAGCCTCCACCATGCGAATGCCACGGCGCAGATACAGCGCCACCTGCGCCATCTCTGCTGCCTCATGGGCGGGATTGGCGAGCAGATTGAGGCCGTAGGGTGCGTCATCGCCCAGTGCGGCCCGCAACGCATCGATCGCTGCGTCGATCTCCGCTGTATCCAGGCCGCCAGTACCCAGGAAAGAGAGATAGCCGGCCCGGGCCATGCGGCAAACCAGCGGCACGGAGGCAATGCCCTTGACCATGGCGCCGGCAACATAGGCCGCCTTCACGCCATAATCATGGCGAAAGCCTTCAGCGCCCAATTGTCTCGCTTCAATCAATGCTCGCCTCGCCCGGATCGCGGCCAGATTGCAGTTTAGCCGCAGTTCACACCGATGCCAGTGGTTTCACGTCACGCAGCCGATGCAACTTTGCCCGCGCTGCTTCCAATCCGGCACTATCACGGCCAAAGGGAGTCATGATCGGCACTATTCTGTCATGAGTGGTTTCCGGCAGGGCATAGCGGGTGAAAGTGGCCATGTTGCCGGCCGGGCCACAATCCACATAAATTGCCTGCGGGAAGCGCTGATGGCAGTCGTTGATGGTGGCAAGAAAATCAATCGGCTGGCGCACCACATCCCACCAATAGGCCGGACTGAAGCGCGCTGCCGGCTCAGCGGATGATTGTTGCAGGCATGACAATACCGGCAAACGTGGCATGGCCGACGTGATCTGCGCGGCATGGAAGCTGCGTAAAAAGATATCCCGCAGCGGATCGATGCCGGAGGCATGGAATGCCATTGTAACCGGCAGGCGCTGGCAGCCGGTATCGCGCTGCTTCAACGCTGCTTCCACCCGCGCAATGGCAGTTTCCGGCCCGGCCACCACGAAGCAACGATCAAAGTTGATCCCGGCCAATTCACAACCAGCCCAGAATCCTGGATTGGCATGAAAATGAACCAGATCATCAAGCACCACCATCATGGCGCCACCGCCGCAATGCTCGATGAACAGTCGCGCCTGCTTGATCACATCGAACAGCATCGCTTCCGGTTCGGCCACGCCGGCAAAGGCAGCTGCGATGAATTCGCCCAGGCTGGCGCCCAGCAGCATATCCGGCGGCGGAAAACCCTCAGCCAGCAATGTCTGCGCCAAGGCCATCTGCGTCATGAACAAAGCCGGATGGCTATGCAGGATATAGTCAAATGACGCGCCCTTGGCGGTCGCAGGATCGAACAACACCGCGACCAGCGATTGACCGACATAATCGGCGGCTGCCGCATCCAGCCGATCCATCCAGTGGCGATACGTGGCATTGTCTTCATAAAGCTCACGGCCCATCTGAAAATACTGTGCGCCCTGACCTGGAAACATCCAGATCGAAGGTGCATCTCTACCGTCTTGCCGCGTCGCCATGACGATCCAAATCCACTTGTGATGCTACTATCGGCGATACTACTATTCCTGCCACCAGAGTGGAAGTTCCGCAGTCTTCGGGAGTGATCGCCATGAACGCAGCCGCCAAACGAGCCTTTCTGTTTCCTGGCCAGGGATCGCAGCGCATCGGCATGGGCAACACGCTGTTTGACGCCTATCCCGAGTTGACCAATACAGCAGATGCCATTCTTGGCTATTCGATCAAGGAACTTTGCCTGCAGGATCCGCGCCGCGAATTGAGCCAGACACAATTCACCCAGCCGGCGCTTTATGTCGTCAATGCCTTGACCTTTCGCCATCATATCGCCGAGACCGGACAGCAGCCCAATTCCGCCGCCGGCCATAGCCTGGGTGAATATAACGCACTGGAATGCGCCGGCGCCATCAGCTTCGAAGATGGCCTGCGCCTGGTGTGCAAGCGCGGCGCGTTGATGGCGGCAGCGCCCAAAGGTGCGATGGCCGCCATTATCGGCATGGATGCAGAGAAAGTCGGCACGACTTTGCGCGAAGACGGCCTCGATGCGATTGATGTGGCGAACTTCAATGCCCGCAACCAGACGGTCATTTCCGGCCTGCAAGCCGATGTGAGCGCCGCGCAGGCCAGTTTCGACAAACATGGCGCGATGTTCATTCCACTCAATGTCAGCAGTGCCTTCCATTCCCGCTACATGCGGCCGGCGCGCGAGGCGTTCGCGGCCTTCCTGCGCGAATTCAGCTTCTCGGCGCCACGTATTCCGGTGATTGCCAATATCGATGCCCAGCCCTATCCCGCAGATGGCATCGCCGACAAACTGGAGCAGCAACTGGTCGGCTCGGTACGCTGGTTTGAAAGCATCGAATATCTGCTGCGCCAGGGCGTGAGCGAATTTCAGGAACTGGGTCCGGGCGATGTGCTGACCAAAATGCTCAAGGGCATCCGCAGTCAATTCAAGGATGCGCCGCCGGATGTAGCGCCAGCAACACCAATTGTCACGCCAGCGGCAGTGCCCAAGCCGGCTGACCCGCATGAACGCGTGGCGACCTGGAACACCCAGCATCCCGTGGGCAGTCGGGTCAAAGTGGCAGGCTATGATGCAGCATTGACCACGCGCACCGAAGCCATGGTGCTGTTCGGCCACCGCGCGGCAATCTATATGCAAGGCTATAATGGCTATTTTGCGCTGGATGATGTGCAGCCTCTCGCACGAAGCTGAGGCTTACGCGCGGCGATAACTTGCAACAAGTTCTTCCAGACAAGGCAACGACTGCCGCACCACGCCATAATCCACGCCGAAATCCACCAGGCAGGCAATTTCATCCACGCCAGCGGCAATGGCCTGATCAACAATCCGGCGGCAATCTTCCAGATTGCCGAAAACCGCGCCGGTCTGGAAATAGCGCTGATAGGCATAATCCAGCATCCGGGCGCGCTCGGCTTCATTGGGCGGCACGGTTCCATTCTGTTGCGCGGCGGCCACAACATGGGCATCAAGCGCGCTTTTGATATAAGCTCGGAATGGCTTTTCCACCGCCTCGGCCACTGCGGCGCGATCCGGCATCACCAGCGTATGCAGCATCAATGTCACCCGTCCGGCAGCCGGATCGAGCCCGGCCTGCCGGCGCCCTTCGCGATACAGCGCAATCTTGCCCCGCATCGCATCCAGATTATTGCCGTAAAGCATGGTGAACACATTATAGCCCTGGGCGCCGGCATGGCTGAAACCGGAATCGCTTTGCGTCACCAGCAGCCATACCGCCAGATCGGGCTGGATCGGGCGCGGATGGATGGTGATCGGGATTTGCCGACCGCCAGGGCCGGGAAAAATCACCGCTTCGCCGCGCCATAATTTCTGCACTACTGCAATCGTCTCGCTGCAGATACGGCGGCGATCTTCGTAATGCTCCGGCGCCAGGATGAAATCATTCATTGCCCAGCCGGAACCGAAACCAAGATCAACCCGCCCGCCCGACAACACATCATTCATCGCCCACCATTCCACCACCTCGGCCGGATGATGCAGCGGCAGCGAAACCCCGGCCGTGCGGAAACGGATGCGGCTGGTCTGCGGGATCAGATAGGCCGCGACAATCGCCGGATTGGCATAGATCGAACCGAATTCGTGAAAATGCCGCTCCGGCAGATAAATCGCCTCAAAGCCGGCACGATCCGCAAACACCGCCACATCGCGCATGAAGCGGTATTTCTCCGCATCCGCGATATCCTGCCGCACATCGGAGAAAAACAGGAAGCTGAAGCGCATCGTCTTCTGGTCTGCATCGGCTGTCACTGTCTGAGATGCCGGCCGCAACCCCAGCAATTGTTCAATGCCACCACTCATTCCGCCCCCATCCGCATGCCGGCATCACTTTCAGCCAGATGCCGTGACAACGCCTCCACACTGGGATAGTCGATCAACAGACGCGGTGCGATATCGCGACCGAGTTTTTTCTCCAGTCGCATCGCCAGCATGGTGGCGGAAATTGAATCGAGGCCATAATTCTGGAATGGCTGGCTGGGATCCAGTTCCTTCAGCTTGAGCAACTCCATCACCGTTGCTGTGATCAGCGCGGCATGCTCGGCGGTGACCACGGTCGCGGCCGGATCGCTTTCCATGGTTGCCACATCGAATAACAGGCCGTGCAACAGACCAATCAATGCCGGCTCAAGGCGGCGGATTTCTGCCAGACTGAGCTTGGCCGTCACCTGCTCCGCCGTGATGGCGTGGCCAGACCGCTTTTCTGCTTGCCAAATTTCGATCTGCTGCCGGATGGTATTTCGCCGCGTGGCCTCATCCGACGCAGCCATCGTGACGGCAAATTCAGGCCGCAGCTGGCTCAATTGCGGCTGTGCTACAGCAAACCGGCTGTAATCGAGATAGGCCAAGCCGGCCAAGCCATCCAGTTGCCCTGCCAATGCGGCATCAAACACGGCGCGGCCATCATGGTTGGAAAGCAGGCGCATGCCGATGCGATCAAAGCCGGCGGCAATCGCCAGTTTGCGTTCCGCCGGCAGACGTGTCACTGCCCCGGTCTCGCTCCAATCCGGCCAGGCCAATGTCAGCACCCGACAATCCGGACGCGACTGTTGCTGTTGCGCCATGGCATATTCCACCAGGCCATTGGCGAGCGCCGCATCACTGGAGCCACGCATGAAATGCGGCACCAGACCGGAGAACGGCACCACCGCGATCAGGAAATCCAGCGCATCAGCGCGGAATACCGCTTCCAGATTCAGCAAACCTTGCGCTTTCACGGCACAAGCCCGCTGCAAGCGCTCGAAGGGTTTGTTGGCGAAGCCGGCTGCTTCGGCATCGCCATGATCGGCGGCGCAATGGATCACGCCGCGAATCGGCCCCAGCGTGGCGCGAAGACGCATGAAATACCGGCGCAGTTGCGGCAGATCGGTCAGGGCGCCGGTCAGAATTTCCAGTTGCTCGATCTGCTGCTCAAGCGCGACCAACCCTTGCAGGCGCTGACGCTGACCGGCCGGCAAATCCGTCTGTTCCAGCATCTGCGGCCAGCGCGCCCTGGGCGGCAATGCCGTTGCCCCCAGCAACACCAGCTTGCGGCAGCCGCGTGATGCCAGATGGGCAGCCAGTTCAAGGCCGATCCCGCTGGTGCCGCCACTGATCACATAGACCGCATCGGGCGCCAATGCGGCAGGCGCAGCAACTGCCACCTGAGCGGCGGAGAGTTGCGGCACCAGGCGCTGCCCGCCGTCATGGCGAATCTCGGCCTCTTGCAGCGGACTATCCATTTCCTGCAGCAACAAGGCACGCAATCGATCCGGCTGACGCAGCAGGTCGGCGGCCACATCAACATGACGCGCATCGACATGCCGGTAATCGGCACTCAGCATGCGCGCGAGGGCAGCCATTGCGGCGCCGCGCATATCATCGCCCTGATGCAGGCCGGCTGTGACATGCATCACAGTGAGATCGCCACTGGCTTCAATCAAGGCCTGATAAAACGCGACACGCCCCCAGGGCAAATCCGCTGCCGGCTCGGCCTGCAATATATCGGCCAGATCCACCACATGGCTGATACCATCATGGCGCGCCACCAGGTTATGCAACGCAGCACGCGCCCGTTGGGGATCAGAGAAATCAACCGGATGAACTGCGGCAGCCGCGACCATGTTCGGCGCAATATTGCCGGCCAGGATCACATCGGAAAAATCCGCTGGGCCGAATAGCTGACGCGCCAGGACCAGGCTTTGCTCATTCACCAGCAACAAAGCCTTGCCGCGCGGCGATTGCTGTTCACCGGCCCGCGCCGCTTGCGCATGCCATTCCCTGCGGATCGACCAGATTTCCGAACCCGGCAAATTAGTCGCATCAGCAGGAGCATCCAAGGCCGATGGCGGGGGCAGATCATGGCACCAGCGTTTGCCGTCTTCGATCTGCACGATCCGGAAGCGGCTCACGCCGCTTTGCAGATCATGCGCCAGCCATTCGGTGCAAATCGCCTGCGCGGTCGCCACGGCATCGGCGGTATCAGAAAGATTGAGCAACAAACCCGCAGCCCAGCGCGGCATCGCAAATGCCGGCGCCATGCTTGCCGCTGTGGAGCGCTTCACGGTCAGACCAGCGACAATCATGCTGCCGGGCTGCATGGTGGCCAGGCGATCCAGTGCCGATTGCAGCCAATCGGCCTGCCCGCCAGCCAGCAACACCACGGTATCAGCGGTTTCCTGTCGGGTCAGTTCTTCCAGCCGCATTTGCCGCAATGCCGGTTTGCCAACAAGGCTGGCAGCGGCGCGCAACTGCGTCACCAGGCTGCTCAGGCTGGCCGTTTCCACATCCGGTGCAGCCAGGACCAATATTCGGCCATCCAAACAGGCTCTGGCACGGCTCTGCCAATCAATGCCTTCCGGCAATGCCGCCGGCTGCCAGAATGGATCGGGTTCGGCCGGTTTTTCCAGAGGCACCAGCCAATAGCTTTCCCGTGCGAAGGGATAAAGCGGCAGACCATGGCGCCGCTGGGGCAATCCGGTCTTGTAGAGCTGGCGCCAATCCACCGCCTCGCCCGCTTCCCAGCGCCGCGCAACGGTGTGCAACGTGGAATGCGCCGTCGCATGCGGGATGTCGAGTTGGCCGGTATCGGCATAATGTCGCAAAGCAGCCGCGAGCGCGGCATGACTTTCAGCCACAATCGCCAGCCGCTGCGCCAGGGCCGGGCGGCCGACCTGGAACGTATAGGCAATATCCGCCAGCGGCATATCGGCATTGTGATCGAGGAAATCCGCCAGCGCCGCCGCATAACGCCGCAATTGCACCCCATCGCGTGCCGCAAGCGGCAGCAGAACCGTACCCGCGCTCGGCTTACCGGCCCGCCCAGGATAGGCCGAGAGCACAAGATGGGCATTGGTACCGCTGAAGCCGAAGGAACTCACCGCCGCCAATCCGGCACCGCTTGCCGCTGCCGGCCAGGGCCGGCGGGCTGTGTTGATGTAGAATGGGCTATCCGCCAGCCGGATATGCTGGTTCAGTGTTTCATGATGAATGGTTGGTGGCAGGATTTGATGCTGCAACGCCAACACGGCCTTGATCGTGCCGGCAACGCCAGCCGCCGTCGCCAGATGGCCGATATTACTTTTCACCGAACCCAGCGCGCAGCTTTGCCGTTCCTCGGTGAAATGCCGGAAGGCAGCAGTCAGCGCCTCGACCTCGATGGGATCACCCAGCGCCGTGCCGGTGCCATGCGCCTCCACCAGTTTTATCGCTGCCGGATCGATCCCGAAGCGACGATAGATATCCACTTCCAGCCGGGTCTGCGCGGTCTGGCTCGGCGCAGTGATGCCGTTGGTGCGTCCATCCTGATTCACGCCCCAGCCCCGGATCACGGCGCGGATATCATCGCCATCACGCTCGGCATCTGCCAGACGCTTGAGCAGCAACACAGCCGCTCCCTCGCCAGGCACAAAGCCATTCGCCCGCTCATCGAAACTGTGGCAACGCCCATCCGGCGACAGCATGCCGGCCTTGCTCATCTTCACATGGATATCCGGCCCGGTGATGACATAGACACCACCAGCCAGCGCCAGGTCGCTATTGCCGAGCAGCAAACTATCGCAGGCATTGCTGATCGCCACCAGCGAGGCCGAGCAGGCGGTATCGATTGCCAGGCAAGGCCCCTGCAGATTGAGCATATAAGCGATGCGGGCCGGCAGGATGGAAACCGATTCACCGATCAACCCCTGCGCGCTTTGTGGCAGGCCGACACCCAGTTGCGCGTAGTCGCCGGCCGTGACACCGACGAACACGCCGCAGGCCTGGCCCGACAGCGCATGCGGATCGTAACCGGCATCCTCAATGCTATGCCACGCGCTTTGCAGGAACAGGCGTTGCTGCGGATCCATGAATTCCGCTTCGGCCGGCGAGATACCGAAAAACAGCGGGTCGAAGATTTCCGCATCATCCAGGCTGCCCATGCGCCGGCACACTGTCTTGCCCGGTGCAGTGCGGTCCGGATCGTAATAATCGTCGATGCACCAGCGCCGCGCCGGTATCTCACTCACACAATCCAGCCCGGCCAGGATATTGCGCCAGAACTGGCCGATATCCGATGCCTTGGGAAACTGCCCGGCCATGCCGATGATGGCAATGGCAGGATGCGTCGATTTCGCTGGCTGGGATGGCGGCAGCAATGGCGCGGTTGGCTGCGGTTGCCCCGGCATCAAGCCATGAAGATAGCGACTGAACATCGCCAGATTGGGATGGCTATAGACACTGGTGGCGGCAATGCCGAGGCCAAATTCGCGATTGATCGCCCGTATCCAGGTAACGGCAGTGACGGAATCAAGCCCCAGATCAACGAAAGGTGCATCATCTTCTATCGCGTCCGTCGACAAGGCCAGTTCCCGTGCCAGCGCTGCACGCAGCCAGGGCAGCAGGTCATCGCCGTCGGTGCTCTGGGGCGCTGGTGACGCCTTCGCCACCGGTGGCGCAGCATGGCCACTCAATTCCGCTGCCAGCTGGGCGAGGGTCGGATGGCTATAGACAATCGTCGCCGGCAGCGCACAGCCGAAGTCACGATTGATGCGGCGGATCCAGGTGACCGCACTGATGGAGTCGATGCCGATATCCACAAAGGGCATATCCACATCGATATTGGCGGCATCCAGTTGCAGCTCCTCGGCCAGGCTATGCCGCAGTGGCAACAGCAAGTCGTCGCTTGACCGGGCTTTCGATGGCGCAATGGCCGGCTGCGCAATATCCAGCCCACGGCCAAAATGCCGCGCTACATTATCGATCACCGCCTGATTGCCGACAAAGAAACGGTCATGCAGGGCCAGTTCGGCGGCAAAGCTGGGTTGCAGGGCAGCCCGCAAAGCCTGCACCCTGGCGGTCTTTTCTTCGATCAGCGCCACGCGCTGCTTTTGCGCCAGAACATCGGCCAGCGCCAGGGCATGCGGCAACACCGCCTGGCGCGGCAGCACTGGCAGGGCAATGCCGCGTGCGCGCAGATCACGGCCATGATATTCCCGCGCCGTCAGCAGCATCTCGGCACCCAGTTGGCGCCCGAGCCGTGCCGGAAAAATCAATGTAGAGCCTGCTCCCGGCGTGAAACCGTAGAGCATGTAGGGGCATTGATAGACACTTTCTTCGCTGAAGATCGCCGTATCGCAAAACAGACCCATGGCCCAACCGGCGCCGATGGCATGGCCCTGCATCGCCGCGATCACTGGAATTTCGCAGAGTAGCGGCAGGGCATAGGTCTGCTCGTCGGTGAAGCGCGCCTGACCGGCCTGGATTGCCAGCAAACCCTCGCGCGTGCCGCCACAGGCGAAATAGCTGTCATATCCGGTGAGCACTAGCACCTTGATACGCGCATCAGCGCGGATGGCGGCAAAAGCCTCCGCTATACCGGCCACCAGGGCAGGCGTTGAGGTATTGCGCCCGCCCCGATCACAGAGCCGCAGCAATGCCACGCCATTGGCGCGGCAGGTCAGTTCCACTACCTCGGAAGACAGCACGATGCGGCGCGTCTCACCGGATGCCGCAGCGGCGACAGCAGATACCGGAAGCGTCACCGCTGCCATTGTTGCGCGCTGCACCAGATGCCGCTTCAGCGCCGCCAGCAAATCGGCCGGTGCGCGCGCCACATCGCGCGCCAAATCCAGCGCCAGCGCCTGCTGCCCGGCCGGCACGCGGATATCGCCCAAGGCAGCATCGCCGCCTTCGGCAATCACAACTGCCGGCATGTCACGCAACTCGCGCTGCAATGCCGCCTGTGCCGACACAGCAAGCCGGTCTGCATCATGTAGCAGCAGCACTTTGGCCGGACGCACCGGCTGTTTTACCTTTGCCATATCTGCGGCAGCCATCGACATGATGCCGTCGCCATGATCATGCGGCGGCGCCATTGGCGCGGCATCAGCCTCGGCAAATGCCGCCAATGGCCGCAGGCGCAGCGGTGCCAGCACAGCGCCGCTTGCTTTGGGCGGCAACACCGAAACCGATGCGCGCAATGTTATGCCTGTGGCTTCCTGATCAGCAGGCAATGCCGCTATGGGCGCCGCTGCGGCTGGTGCCAGCGGCAGCCAGTACGCGGTTTCAGCAAAGGCATAACCCGGCAGGCTGACCTGACGCGGCCGGCGGCGGCCGGCAGGCTGTGCCAGCCAATCGATGTCGATGCCCTGCGACCAATACGGCAGCAGTTGCTGCCAGTCGCTAGCCAAAAGCCAGTCGCGCATACGGCTTTGCAAGGCAGCCGCTGCCTCGGGTGTAGCCACGATATCCTTGCGTTGCCTGGCCTGACCGCGCCATAGCTTCGGCGCAGCTTCATCGGCCAGGAAGGCTGCCAGTTTCCGCCGCGCCTCATCATGATCCGATGCAATAAACGCCAGGCGATGCGCCATTGCCTCGCGCCCGGTTTGCAGGCTGTAGGCGATGTCGACCAGGGCCGGCGGCTGCGGTTGTTCCAGAAAAACCAGAAGATTGGCAGCACCAGCCACGAGGCGATCCTCGCTGCGCGCCGAAAGCACAATGGCGCAGGGCGCCGCTGCAGCCGCCACCGCTGCTTCTGCGCAATATTCCTCGATCACCACATGCGCATTGGCTCCGCCGGCACCGAACGAGGAGATGCCGGCAATACGCGGCCCGGCCTCTGCCGGCCAATCGGCGAGATGGCGCTGCACGCGGAACGGCGTGGCGGCAAAATCGATTTTCGGATTGGGCGGATCGGCATGCAGGCTGGGCGCCAATTGCCGATGCTGCATCTGCAACACCGCCTTGATGAAACCGGCAATGCCGGCAGCGGCCTCCAGGTGGCCGATATTGGTTTTGGCCGAACCCAAGGCGCAGAAGCCGCTATCCGGCGTGAAATGCCGGAATGCACTGGTCAGTCCGGCCACTTCAATCGGATCGCCCAATTCCGTGCCGGTGCCATGCGCCTCGATATAGCCAACCCGGCGCGCATCGATACCGGCCTTGAGCAAAGCCGCGCGTACCAGATCGGCCTGGGCCTGCGGGCTCGGCACGGTATAGCCATTGGTGCGACCGCCATGATTGATATGGCTGCTGCGGATCACGGCATGGATACGGTCATTGTCGGCAACCGCGCGCGAGAGCGGCTTGAGCAGGATTGCCGCCACGCCTTCGCCCGGCACAAAGCCATCGCCGCCAGCGCCGAAGCTGCGGCAGCGCCCATCCCTGGAAAGCATGCGCGCGGCACTGAGCCCGACATAGCCGGAGGGATGCAGATAGATATTCACGCCGCCGGCAATTGCCAAGGCGCAGTCGCCATGGCGCAGGCTTTCGCAGGCCATGTGAATTGCGGTCAGCGACGACGAGCACATGGTATCCACCGGCATGCTCGGCCCCTGGGCGTCCAGGAAGAAGGACAGCCGATTGGCCACCGAACTGAACGAGGTATGCGGATACAGCGTCGAGCCCTGGTGCCACAAATCCGGGCCGAACAGATCAAAGCCGGTGCGCGTAATGCCGACAAACACCCCCAGCCGGCGCTGCGCCTGCTGACGCAAACGGTCGCGGGTATAGCCGCCATCTTCCAGGGCATGCCAGGCGGTTTGCAGGAACAATCTTTCCTGCGGGTCGATGGCCACCGCCTCCTTGGGCGTAATGCCGAAGAAATGCGGATCGAAGGCCGTCACGCCGTCCAGGAAGCCACCCCATTTGGCATAGCTGCGGCCTTGCTCCACTGCGTTATCAGGATCAGGTTCATAAAAATCCTGCAGCGGCCAGCGTTCCGGTGGCACTTCCGTGATGGCATCGCGGCCATCGCGCAGCAATTGCCAATAGGCCGCCACATCGCGTGCGCCCGGAAAACGGCAAGCCATACCGATCACGGCAATCGGCTCATCCTTCCCGGTTGCCTGCGGCTGCGGTTCGTCGCGCTGCATCCGAATTGCCGGCGCCGCGATCAGGGCGGCAGCAGCAGCGCGTTCATGCTGTGCCAGATGCGCGGTCAATTCGGCCAGCGTCCGGCATTCAAACAGCAAGGTGCTGGCAATATCCGGAAAGCTTGCGCGCAACGCTTCAGTGATTTGCACGATCAGGATTGAGTCGATGCCATATTCGGCCAACGGCGTCTGCGGCTGAATATCCTGTGGCGCCATGCGCAGGCGACCGGCGACGATTTGCGCTACATGCGCCTGCAAATCCTCAATCGGATCGCTGGCAATAGATGCGGCTGGCGGCGTTGCGGCTACCACCGGCGCCGCCTCAGGCTGCCTCGCCGCAGGCTGCACAGGGCGCCAGACCTGTCCATCACTTTCGGCCAGCAGAATCTGCTGCCCCAGCCCATGCGCCGCGGGCATCGCATCGGCGATGCTGGTGAAACCCGCCTGGGCCAGCAGCCGCTGCCAGCCGGCCGGCGCCAGGGCTGGTGAGGCCGGCAGGCGCAGCGCGCGATCCTCCGCCAGCCACCAGCCTTCCAGCAGGCCAAAAGTGGCATGGGCAAAAAACGACGGGCAGCAGATTTCATTCAGCAGCAGCACGCCACCGCCACGCAAGGCCGCCTTGCAGGCCGCCAGCGTGCGCCGCATCGACCTTGTGGCATGCAGCACATTGGTGGCGATCACCACATCATACTGCCCAGCCGCGATGCCCTGGTCTTCCAGCGGCTTTTCCAGGTCAAACAAGGCGGGTTTCACAAACGGATAGGCCGGTACGAATTTCTCTTCGGCCTGAAACAGGAAGGCCTTGGAAATATCGGTATAGGCATATTCGGCAATCCAGCCGGCAAAGCTGGCAAGCTGCGGCAATACTGCGGCCGTGGTGGCGCCGGTGCCGGCCCCCACTTCCAGAATGCGCAGCCTGGCATCAGGCTGGCGCCGCAGCCTTTCGCGGATCAGTGCCACCAGCCGTTCAGCCAGCAGGGCATTGAAATAATCCGCCGCCGCATTGCCGCGATAGATGCCTTCCACCTGCTGCAGGCTGGCATTGGGAAATAGAATATCGGTGGCGCGGCGGCGACCGGCGAGAATATCCGGCAGCGCGCGCAGGCAATTTTCCGCCAGCAGCACCGCCGCCGCCAGGCTGGTGCCGCCTGTCGTCGCCAATGCCTGCTTCGCCACCGCCCAATCCTGCCACGCGGTTTCGATATCCGTGGCCGAAGCCGGATCGATGCCCTGGCGCCGCAGCAGATCCAACCCAGCCGCCAGCCAGGCTTGCAGGTAACCCGGCGCCGTGGCCGGCACGCTGCCATCCAGCAAATTATTGGCGCGCAGCAAAGCGGCCAGCAATCGCGGCAGCGCGCTTTCCAGTACGGCATTATTGAACAGGCTATAAGGCTGCAAGGCAGCCCCTTGCCCGGCCCAATCCGCGCCTGGCGGCGGCAGGGCCGGCAACCAGGCCGGCATCGCCTGTGCCGCAACATGCAGATGCTGCGCGCCATCCAGCAGCGGCAAAACCTCGGGCCGGCTGCTCTTGAGGCAGGCCATCTGGCCCAACGGCAACGCCAGCAGTCGATCCAGCGCCGCCATGCCCTCTGCCGGCTGGAGCGGCAGGATACCGCTTTGGCGCAAGCGGATTTTGCTGGCCGCTGGCAAAGCTGCTGCCGTGCCGATATCCCAATGGCCCCAGTTCATCACCTGCACCGGATAGGATTTCTGCTGCCGCAGATGCAGCGCCAGCGCATCCATGAAAGCGCCACCCGCCGCATAACCGGCATAGCCCCCAGGCCGCTCCAGGCTGAGCACCGAGGAGAAGAATAACAGCCAGTCCAGTGGCTCGGCGCCAAATACCGCTGCCGTAGCAATGGCGGCATCAAGCTTGGCCGCCAGCACGGCGCGGAAGCCGGCCAGATCGGTTTCAGCTATCGACTGATCAAAGGCCCCAGTGGCGGCATGGATCACACCATGAATTTGCGGCCAGCGCTGCCGGATGCTGCACAATGCGGCGCGCAACGCCTCCGGCTGTGTCGCATCGGCCACGATATAGCACGGCGCCGGGCCATGCTGCGCAATTTCCGCGATCTGCGCCGTGATCGCCGCATCCTGCGGCCGGCGACCGATCCAGATCACCTGGGCCTGATATTGCCGCACCACATGGCGGGTCCAGGCCTGGCCCAGGCCACCGGCTCCACCGATCACGACATACACGCCGCCCTGGCGATAAGCGCCGGGCAGATGATCCGGTGCAGCCACAGGCGCCAGCCGGCGCTCAAACCATTGTCCGCCGCGCCAGGCCAGACTTTCTGCCGTGGCGGGCGGTGCCAGAATTTCCTGCGCCGGAAAAGCAGCGCCGGATTCCAGGTCCAGCGCGGCGATACGCCAGGCCGGCATTTCCTGTGCCACCACGCCGAGCAGCCCGGCAGTGCCAGCATCGGCAGGATCGAGCGGATCGGCAGCAAACACCGCCTGGCAATCCCAGGTGATGGCCGTCAGGCGCAAATGCTTGCGGCCCTGCATCAGTTTGATCAGGCGGTACAGCGCCAGCAGGCCCTGTTCCTGGCGCGCCAGCAGATCTTCGCCGCCAACGGCGCGCGGCGCGATCCACAGGATATGCGCGGCTTCTGCCGGCAGAGCAGCACATGCCGCCTGCCATGCCGCCCCGTCACCATGCGGCACAAACACCGCCTGCGGGTGCCGCTCTGCCAACGCCGCCTGCTGCGCCGCATCCGCCCCCAGCACCAGCAGCATTTCAGGCACGCCGCTCTCTGGCGCTATTCTCTCCACCGGCAACCAGCGCGGCACCAGCAGCAATGGCGTCGCTTCGGCTGGCTTGGCTTCGCTTTGCAACGGCAATGGCTGCCCAGGCAACCAATAACGCTGGCGGGCAAACGGATAGCCCGGCAAGGCAAGGCGGCAGCGCGGTGCTTGTCCCCCCAGCACCAACGCCGTGGGCAAATCGACCCCGGCCATCCAAAGCTGCGCCAGCCGATCCAGGTCACGTGCCGCCAGCAAGGCGGCCAGGAAGGCTGCGCCGGCTGCCCCGGCCATCAGATCGCTCAGGTTCGGCGCCGTCGCCTCGCCGCCTGCACCAGTAAAGCCGCGCAGCCTGTCAGCCAAGCCGGCATGATCGGCTGCCACAATTGCCAGGCGTTCGCCGGAGCCGCCCTGCCGCTGCATCAAAGCTGCGGCAATGTCTGCCAGCGGCGCATCGCGCCCCGGCCCGGCTATCAGCCAATCGGCGAAATGCCGCGCATAGCTGCCCAATTGCAACCGCGTGCGGGCGGAAAACAGAAACAGCAATGGCCCGGCTGCATTGCTGGCGGCTGCCACAGACGGCGCCACACATTCCGCCAGCACGGCATGGGCATTGGTGCCGCCGGAGCCAAAGCTGCTCACCCCGGCCAGGCGCGGTGCGCCCTCGCTTGGTGCCGGCCAATCCCGCAAGTGCTGCACCACCTGCAAGCTAGCCGCCGCCAGATCGATCTCCGGATTCACCTGCCGGAAATGCGCCACTGGCGGCAATTGCCGATGCCGCAAACACAGCACTGCCTTGAGCAAACCCGCCAGGCCGGCCGCCGCCTCCAGATGGCCGAGATTACTTTTCACCGAGCCGATGCTCAGCCCGACAGTGGCTGCACCGGCCAGGGTTGCACCGGCCAGGGCCTGGCTGATCCCTTCCACCTCGATCGGATCGCCCAGCGGCGTGCCGGTGCCATGCGCCTCGATATAGCCCAGGCCGGCAGGATCGATCCCGGCAACATGCCAGGCCTGGCGCAGCAAGGCCGCCTGCTGCGCCGGATTGGGCACCGTCAGGCCGCTCGCCAGGCCGCCATGATTGCAGGCCGTGCCCTTGATCACGGCCTGGATCGTATCGCCATCGCGCAAGGCCGCCGCCAGCGGCTTGAGCAGCAGGGCCACAGCACCTTCACTGCGCACATAACCATTGGCGCCGACATCAAAACTGCGGCATAGGCCATCCGGCGAAAGCATCCCGGCACGGTAATAAGCAATGCTGTTGGCCGGATGCAGCATCAGATTGATGCCGCCGACCAGCGCCTGATCCGCCTCGCCGGCCTGCAATGCCCGCACCGCTTCATGCAGCGCCACCATGGAACTGGAACAGGCCGTATCCAGCAACAGGCTGGGGCCGCGCAAATCCAGCAGATAGGAAATCCGGTTGGCAATCACCGACATGGCGCTGCCGGTGCCGTAATGCGCCGCCACCGGCCCCGGCAGGGCATCCAGCAGCCGCGCATAATCCGAGCCGCTGGCGCCGATGAACACACCGGTCTGGCTGCCGGCCAGCATGCCAGGCTCCAGCCCGGCCGCTTCAATGGCCTGCCAGCAGAGTTCCAGCAGAATACGCTGCTGTGGGTCCATGGTTTCGGCTTCGGTGGGCGAGATGCGGAAAAACGGCGCGTCAAAAGCCGCGATATCTGCCAGGAAGCCACCCCGGTCGATGCCGCGATGCCGCCCCGCCGGGTCGATATCGGCAGGCCAGGCCCAACGCCCTGATGGCAATTGCCCGATCACCGAGCGGCCGGTCGCCAGGCAATCCCACAATGCCTCTGGGCTATCGATGCCACCGGGCAGGCGGCAGGCCATGCCGATGATGGCGATATCGCCATCAGGCACCGCTGGCGCGCGCGCAAGTGGGGCTGGCAGTGTGACACGCGGTTCGGGTGAGGACTGCATGGCAGCGGCCAGTTTCGCCACGCTGTTATGCTGGAAAAAAAAACCCGGGCTCAGTGCCAGGCCATAACGCCGGCCCAAAACGTCGCGCAGACCAAGCAGATCGGCGGAATTGAGCCCCATTTCCATTAGTGGACGATCCGGCGCAAAACCGCCGCTTTGCTCCGGCGCCAGAGCCTGGATGACGATGGCGCCGATTTCGCGCTGCAGATCGGCCAGGGATTGCGGCTCCATCTCGGGTACCACCGCAACCACCTCCTGGCGGCGGCGGTTGCGGATATCGTAGCGCACCAGCACGCCATTGCCCTGATTGGCGCGATCTGCCGGCCGATAACCCGGCATCAATCGTTCAATACTGGCGCCATGCAATTCATGAAAGCGCAAGATCGGATCGGCCAGCAGCCCCAGAGCATTGCGCTGGCGGATATAGTCGGCTGCGCTTTGGCCGGAGGTTGCGTTGAAATTGCGGCACAATGTCACCGCCGCCACGGTGTGGATAGGCGGCTGCTGGCTGCGCCAGATGAGCATGAATTCCAGCAAGGCATCGCCCAGCGCCTGCTGCTGCTGCTCGGGCAGGATATTCACCGCCAGCAATTGCGCCACGCCGCCAGCCGGATCGTGCAGCGCTTCGACGGTAACCGCATCCTGCCCATCCAGCAGGGCAAGATCGCTGATGAGCTGGGAATAGATGATGCCGGCCACCAGCTCGCCGGCGGTGCCATCCCGCACCAGCGCCAGTTGCCCTTCCGGATAGCGCCGGATGCGCTGGCGCAGCCGGTCCTTGCGGCAGCGCAAACGGGGCGCCCAGCACAGCCGTTCCAGCCCCACCAACGCCGCAAGATCGGCCGGCCGGGCCGGTCGCACCCGGTAATCCCGCCGCTCCAGCAGGGCCAGCCAGGCACGCGGCTGCGCTGCGGCGGCAAAATCCGGCTGCCGGGCCGGAAACAGCCCAGCCGCCGCCGCCGCCAGCAGCGCATCGGCGGGGGGTAGATTCTCCCGGCTGCCGGCCGGCGCCGTCAGGCTGGCTTCCAGCCAGGCCAGATCAGGATTGCCGGCGGCCAGGGCTGCGGGAAACACGGCGTCGAGCCGATTGGCGCCCTGCTGCTCAAGCAAGCGGGCAAGGCGCTGGAAACAGCCGGTGGCAGCGTCGCTCATGCCCGCCTCCAGGCAGCAGACGGCATCGGGATGCCGCCCAGCCTCCCGGCATCATCCCTGGCCGACCAGCTGTGCTGGTCCCCTATTGCCACGGCGCTGAACGTCACCAATCCCCCAATTGTGCAGCCCGGTATTGTGCAGCCGGCTGCACGTAAGCCAGCCCTCTCCGGCAAGCAGATCGTGGTTGATTGTATCGTCACTAACCTACGGAAAAAAAGCCGCAATTCGGCAATCAGCCAATTGAAAAGCCGGCCCGATATTCAGCCCTTGACTGAAACCGCACACCAAGCATCGCCAGCGGACAGGCCCGGCAATTGCCGCAATCTTCATTCTAGGTCAATTTTCACAAATACACCAATAGGTAATTTATTCGCTCTTTTGTGGTTTTAACGCGCTGCCCGGCTTTTCCCACTCGACCTGGCCCAAATCCAGCTTCACCACCCGATCGGCCAGATGCCAGTAGCGTTCGTCATGGGTAACGGCGATCACCGTCTTGCCACGGGCCTTCAGCCGTGCCAGCAGGATTTCATAAAAATAGGCACGGAATTGCACATCCTGCTCGGCTGACCATTCATCGAACACGTAAATCGGCCGGTCTTCCAGCAACGCCGCAATCAGCGCCAGCCGTTTGCGTTGCCCGGTGGAAAGATGCGTGGTGGAAAAACTGCCATCACGGTAACGCAGCTTGTCGGAAAGGCCCATTTCCTCGATCAGCGCCTCGACTTCGGCCGGCGGCACATGCTCCAGGCCATACAGGCGATCAAACAGATGGAAATCGACAAAAATTGCTGAAAAAAGCTCTCGCAGGCCGGCAATGTCGCGCGCGCTCAGCGGGCGGTCATCCACCAGGATTTCCCCGGCATCGGCCGGGCGCAGGCCGGTCATCAGCTTCAGACTGGTGGATTTGCCGCTACCATTGCCCCCAACCAGAAACACCGTTTCACCACGGCGGATATCCAGATTGAGCGGCCCGAGCGTGAAACTCGGTGTGCCATCCGGCGCCAGATGCTTCATGGTCAGGCCGGCATAACGGATATGCGAAAAACCAGCATAGATCGCCAGCGACCGAGCCTCTGCCGGGCTGGCCGAACCGGCGGCAGCCAGTTGCGTCTCAATCGCCAGCACGCCCTTGAGCCCGGCCTCGGCGCGGATGAACATCGGCGACTGGCTGACGATCTTGGAGAACGGCCCGATGCAGAACATCAGCACCGGCACCAGTTCAAACACCACGGTGCCATGACCCTCGATATATTGCGGAAAGGTGAAGCCGACGACACCAAGCATGCCGAACACCACCATGCTGCCGAGCAGGATCAGTGCCTCCCAATGTTCGCCGGCCTGGATCAGCATGGCTTCGTTTTCACGCGAAAGCTGGCGATAACTTTGCAGCACCGCATCGCTGCGGCGCTGGTTGAGGCGCAATTCCTTGGCACCATGGATGATATCGGCAATGGCATCCAGAATACGCGCCTGGCATTCGCCGACCAGCGCCAGGGTGCGGCCAAAGCGGTCATTGATGCTGCGATAGGCCAGCAATCCCAGCGCCACGGCCGCCAGAAAAACCAGGAAAGCCGCTGTGGAAAGATGGAACAGATAGGCCAGCGCCACCAGCAACAGCACGGCCTGCTGGAAACAATCCACCAGCAGCGGAAAGGTGGCCGACAGGAAATTGGTTTCCTGCGATACCAGGGTATAAAGATGACCCCGGCCGATCTTGTCCACTGCCGGCAATTCCGAAGCCCGCAACCGATCAATCAGCCCGATACGAAGCTGTTTCAGCAGCCGTTCGATAACGCGATTGGCGCGCAAAAGTGCAAAACTGTTGCCCTGATAATAGAACAGGAAGGCGGCGGCGAAGCAGAGCCAGACCGGCCAATCCGGCCGCTCGCCCTGCGCCACATGGCTGGCCACCTGATTGACGATCACCACCAGCAGGCCATTGGCCAGGCCGGCCAGCAAGGTGAGCAGCAGGATGAAGGCGCGGTCATTGCCCGAGGCGCGGCGGATAAAGGCCAGGATCGCCATCAGCGTGGCTCCGTCGGCACGATCCGACCGAGATCAAATTGCAGGCGCCGATCACAGCAATGCCAGTAGCGGTCATCATGCGTCACCGCCAGCACGGTCTTGCCGCGCCGCCGCAGATCGGGCAGCAATTCGGTGTAGAACACATCACGGAAATGCGCATCCTGATCCGCCGCCCATTCGTCAAACAGGTAAATCTCGCGGTCTTCCAGCAAGGCCACGATCATCGCCAGGCGCTTGCGCTGGCCGGTGGACAGGGCCTGATTGCTGAACCGGCCAGCGCTGAATGCCACCTTATCCGCCAGTTCCATCCGCTCGATCAGTTGCTGCACCCGTATCGGATCGGCATTTTCCAGGCCATGCAGGCGGCCGAAGAGATGAAAATCCGGAAAGATCGCCGCAAAAAGCTCGCGATAATGCTGGCGCGTCGCCGATGTCACCGCCACACCATCCACCAGCAGATCGCCGGCATCCGGCGCATAGAGGCCGCAGATCAGTTTCATCACGGTGGATTTGCCGCTGCCATTGCCGCCAGTGAAGAAGACGATCTCGCCGCGCTGCAAGGTAAAATTCCACGGGCCGGAGGTGAAATTCGGCACGCCTTCCGCATCACGATAGGAAAACACCATGCGTTCAAAACGGATCGTGGAAAAACCGGCAAAAGCCGAAGGCCGATCGGCCTCAGCAGGCGAGCGCGCCGTCTCGCCCTGGGCCAATTGCCGCTCCAGGCGATAGACCAGGCCAAGCCCGACATCGGCTTTGGCAAAGATCGGTGCCACGGCGGTAAGCGCCGCTACCGGACCGACACTGAAAATCGCCACCGCCACGATTTTGTAGATCACATCGGTGTAGCCCTGGAAAAACAGCGGCAGCACAAACACCACCATGCCGACCAGCGCATATTGGAAGGCATTGGTGAATTGCAGCATCATCACCCAGAGCCGCCCGAGCCCCACCACCGTGGTTTCGAGCGCCCCGGCAACCATGGTGAAGCGCTGAAACAGCGCATCATTCTTGTTGGCATTGAGGCGCAGTTCCTGAAAGCCATCGGTGAAATGCGCGATGCTGTCCAGCACCGCCGCTTCACGCTCATGCGCCACCATCATGGCGGCCGATAGGGCCTGGCGGCGAAACCAGAACAGGCATAGCCCGGCCAGCATGAAACCACCCACCGCCAAAAACGACACCAGCGACAGGCTGGCGATATAGAGCAGGCCAAACAGCAGCATGAACAGCCCCTGCGCGGCGCTGACCAGCAGCGGGAAGCTTTGCGTCAGGTGATTGATCTCCTGCGCCACCGTGGCATAAAGCTCGCCATGCCCAAGGGTTTCGATGCGGCGCAATTCGGCATTGCGAATCCGGCTGACCAGACGAAAACGCAAGTCGCCCAGGCGGCGCTGCACATAGCGGTTGGCGGCATTGAGTGCCGCCCGGTCGGCAACATAGAAGAAGGCAAAAACCGCCAGATACAAAAACACCGACTGGCTGCCGATTGGCTGGCTCTTGGCCGCCTGCTCGGCAGCCTGATTGATCAGGGCGATCAGCGTGACATTGGCCAGACCGGCCAGCGCAGCAGTGAATAGCGCGCCCCAAAATGGTCGCGCCGAACCGGCCCATAGCAGATGCAGAATATGCATTCGGTTCGGCCTGTCCCCTGTCCTGCCAGCACATAACGCATCGCCTGCTTGCTTATGCATCGCCATAACACAAGAGCACCGCGTAAGCGCAGGCGCTTGAAATGTAAAGGTTTCACAACTTGAAGCAACGCTTTCAATTCGGCATAGTGAGTTGCAATCAAAGCGCATGACGTAGACCGTTGGTGAATGCCATCTCGATCCGGCAACGCTGGCTTCAATACCAAGGCATTTCGGGCAACCGCCATATGACAAAATGTCTGGTTCGGGGAGTGGAGATTAGGGCGTGGACAAGATTTCGCCGGCAATAAGCCCTGCCGCTGCCCATGCCGCCGAGCTGGAATTGCAGGCGCAACCCGGCATTGCCTGGGCCAGAATTTTGGAAATTCAGGCCACCGAACCTGATGCGGCGGCATTGCGTGTCGCCTTCATCGCCGGGCCGGGCGCCCTGCGCGAGATACCACAGGCGCTGCTGCACAGGCATGGTATCGAGCATGTTGTGCCGGTCACCCGATCCGGCCCACCGGAGCAGCTTACGCAATTGCCGCTCTGGAGCCGGCATGCCTTGGAAAGGCTGCAGCACAGCATCGCGACAACCAGCCAGAATGAAGCTGATGTTGCGCTTCTCGCCCTGTCGCGCAATGCGCAGCGCACCGTGTCGAGAGCAGTATTTGCAACCACTGCCAGTAACAACATAGACACAAATGCAAGCCAGCCTGCGCAGGTCCTGCGCCAGGAAATCGGCACGCGACTATCGGAACGCGACGCCTATTGTGATGGCGGCGCACTGATATTGCCGGCCGACATGCCGCAGACACTGGCTGAAGCCCTGACCGCGACGGCGCGGGGCGAAGCCGGCCTGCTCTATCTTTCGGATACATTCGCCGAAAATCGCGAAACCTATGCCGCACTGGAGCAGCGTGCTCTCAGCCTGCTGAGCAGCCTGCAAGCCCAGGGTTTGCGCCAGGGCGACCATCTGCTGCTGGATAGCGGCGATGCCCGCTTGTTCATTGCAACTTTCTGGGCCTGCATCCTGGGCGGCATCGTTGTGGCGCCGATTGGCCTTGGCGATGCCGATATTGCAGCACGGCAGCGTTTGCTGGCGGCCTGGCAGGTGCTGGATCGGCCGCGTGTCGCCGTCACCACGGCGATGGCCAATGCCCTTGCGGCATATCCGGAAGAACTGGCCGGCCTGTCGATCATTGATCTCGGCCAGCTTGATCAGCAAGCCGCACCGGCCAAGCCGGCCACAATTCGGCCCGACAACATCGCCACCATTATTCTGACCTCAGGCAGCACAGGTCTGCCCAAGGGCGTGCAGCAAAGCCATCGCAGCATTCTGAATTTCATCCAGGCTTTTGTGCATCAGGCGTTAGGGATTGATCAGCGCGATATTTTCCTGAACTGGATGCCGCTGGATCATGTCGGGGGCCTCGTATTTGAATCGATCGCCCCGGCCGTGCTGGGCTGCACGCAGATTCATTGCCCCACCAGCGCCATTCTTGGCAATCCCGCGCTCTGGCCGGACCTGGTGCATCGCCATCGCGTCAGCGTCACCTGGTCACCGAATTTTGCCTTCGGCATGATCGCAGATGCCGTTGCTGATGCCGCGCACCGCCCTTGGGATCTGTCCTGTTTTCGCTGGTTTGTGAATGGCGGCGAAGCCGTCAGTGAAACCACGCTGAACGATTTCCTGGACATCTTCGCTGCCAATGGCATGCCGCGCGATGTGATCTGCCCGGCCTTCGGCATGTCAGAAACCTGTTCCGGCATCACTTATGGCAAAGTTGGCCATGCGGTTGGTCCTTTCGCCAGTCTCGGACCGCCAGTCTGCGGCGCCGCGCTGCGCATTGTCGACGAACAAGGCAACCTCGCCAAGGAAGGAGAGATCGGTGCCCTGCAGCTTCGCACCGGACAAATCTTTGCTGGCTATTATGGCCGCCCGGATTTGACTCAGGCCGCTTTCCACGAAGACTGGTTCGAATGCGGCGATGTCGGTTTCATCGCAGCGGGTGAACTCTATATCACCGGCCGCCTGCGCGATTCGATCAATATCAATGGCGCCAAATTCTTTGCACATGAAATAGAAGGAATCGTCGCCAGCAACCCGGGTATCGAACGCGTGAATGTGGCTGCCGCCGCCGTGCGCGGCCCTGGCGCCAGCACCGACCAGGCGGCGATTTTCTTTGCCGCACCGCTTGCCAGTGATGAATGTGACGACGACATCCTGCGCGCCATCATTGCCGGCCTGCGTGCCAGCCTGATGCGCGAGCTTGGCCTGAAGGCGGATTATCTGATCCCGCTGCCCGGCTCTGAATTCCCGCGCACCCCGATCGGCAAGATCATGCGCCCCGAACTGGTGAAACGCTTTGCCGCCGGTGCCTATGATGCCGCCATCGAGCGGGTTGCCGCGCTGGTTGGCGGCCCCGAGCGCTGCCCCCTGCCGCTGCATCGTCGCATCTGGTCCGCCGCGCCTGAGCCGGCACAATCCAGCATCATGCCTGGCATCGATATCCTGCTCTGGAACAGCGCCACGACGTCGCCGCCGGCGACTGCGCGCCATGCGCTGCCGATGGCGTCAGACCTACTTGACGATCTGTTGCAAAGCGGCGCGGCGGCTGGTGGCATCCTGGTCCATGGCCTGCACTGCACGGATACAACGGCAAGTACCAACGATAACCTGATCGATCTGCTGCACCGGCTGCAACGGCTCGATCCGGCACAGCGGCCAGCCCGTATCCTGGTGCTGACGCGCGGCGCCTTCCATGCCGTACCCGGCGATATCCCCGTGCTTGCGCAAAGTGCCGTGGCCGGCCTGGTGCGTTCCTGCGCCCTGCTGCTGCCTGACATAGCCTGGCGTGTGGTGGATATTGCCGCAGATGGCGAAGCCGAATTGCCGGCCATCATCAACCATGAACTGGCACTTCCCGGCCATGAGCCAAGCGTCGCCTGGCGCAGCCAGCGCCGCCTGGTGCCGCGTTTCCGGCCGCTGGATTTGCATAACATCGCCAGCAGCACCGCAGCCCTGCCGGCCGGTGATTGCTGGATGATCGTGGGGGGACTGGGCGGCATCGGACGCATTGCGGCGCGGCAATTGCTTGCACGCGGCGCCAGGCTGCTGCTGTTGGGCCGCACACCGCTGGCGCAATTGCCACCAGACCGCGCCGCCATCCTGCAAGACCTGCAATGCCTGGGGATCTGCGATTATGTGGCGGCCGATGCCCGCGATGCGGCCGCCATGGCTGCCATCGTCGCAGCCGTCGAAAGTGACTACGACACTATATTGAGCGGCATCCTGCTTGCAGCGAGCGATGCCGGCGATACCGCAGTGTTCGACACTGATACAGCCTTGCCGGCGCCGGCCGAGCATACATTGCTGGCCGGCCTGACGGCCTTGCTGCCCTTGCAACAAACCCGGCCTGATCTGCATCTTGTGGTGGCCGGTTCGATTGTGGGCCAGCTTGGCAGCCGGATGCCGGCCTATGCTGCCACCCATGCCGCCATCGCAGAGCATATTGCCGCTTTGCAGCAGCAAGGCCACCACCTCTCGCTGCTCGGCTTCTCCGCCTGGGCCGGCATCGGCCTGAGCCAGGGCCGCACCAATGAGGCGCTGCTGCATGGCGACGGCTTGATCGCGCTGGATGCCGATAGCGGCTGGCTGGCCCTGGAAGCGGCATTACGACAACCCGGTGCCTGCTGGCTTGCCGGCCTCAATGCCGATCATCCGCTGCATGCCGCCTACACGCTGGGCAGCACCGCGCCGCTTTGCCGCCCGGTGATATGGGTTGCCGGCGGCAAACGCAGCGGCGCCATGCGTCAGCTTGATGCACTGGATCGGCCGGGCTGGATTTTCCTGCGCGAGATTGGGCAGATTCCGCGCCTGGCTGATGGCAGCGTGGATGCCGCGCGCCTCAGCAACCCGGAAAGTAATGCCAGGGTGCCACCCCGTGATGAAGCCGAAAACCGCGTGGCGCGGATTTTCGCTGCCACGCTTGGGCTGAATGAAACCGACGCACAGAAACTCGGCATTCATGACGATTTCTTCGCCGCAGGTGGTAGTTCCCTGCTCGCCACGCGACTGGCGGCCCAGCTTTCGCAGCGTTTTTTTGTCCGGCTGACCGTCGGTACGATCTTTGAACAGCCCACCGTCGCCGGCCTGGTGGCGCAATTGCGCGCCGCCGAGCCGCAAGCCGGCTTGATTGATGCCGTGGCGCGGCAACTGGCGCATCTGGAACAGCTTTCGCCGGAACAGCGCGCCGGACTGCAGGCGGCGTTGAAGGAGAGCTAGGCAGTGGTTGGCGCCATGGATGATGCTGGCGAGGCTTTGCTTGCCAGCCTGCTACAGCGCGAAGGCTTTACCGCCACCACGCTGATAACGCCGCTGCGCCGCCCCTCCAGCGCAGCGGCAACGGCCGGACCAAGCCAGCGCCGATTCTGGATTCAGGAACAGATCGAGCCGGGCGTGAATAATCTCGCCTGCCTGATCGAGATGGATACAGCACTGGATCGTGTCGCGCTTGAGCGAGCAATCGCCGCCTTGACACAGCGGCACGAAGCTTTGCGCACACGCTTTGTTGCCGATGGCGGGGAGATTCTGGAGATCATCGAGCCGGATGCCGGCGGCCCACTCACCTCGCTGAAGGTATCCGCAGGCGAGACCGATCCTATCGCAGCCTTCGCGGCACAGCCCTTTGCCCTGGATCAGGCACCACTTTGGCGTGCCGCGATACTGGCGTCAGAATCGGAAAGCCGGCTGCTATTCTGCTGCCACCACGCCATTCTCGACTGGACCGGCATCCGCAACCTGGCGCTTGAATGGCAACAGCTTTACAATCAGGCGCGGCGCGGCGAGACGCCGCATCTGGCAGCAATACCGCTGCAACAGGCAGATCATGCCTGGTGGCTGCGCCAGCCCGATGCCCTGGCGCGCGCTGAACAGGACCGCACCTATTGGCGCGAAAGGCTGTCGCAACCGCTGCCGCCGCTGGAACTCGCAGCAGCAAACCCGACGCTTGCCGCACAGCCCGATTGCCATTCCGTGCCGCTGCACCTGGATCGGGCGCTGACCAGCGCGCTGCGCCGCTTTGCCGCCAGCCAGGGCAGCACGCCGTTCATCGTATTGCTGGCCGCTTATGCCTCCATCCTCGGCCGCTTTGCCTTGACTGAAACCGTCTGCATCGGCACCGCGATCGAAAACCGCGATCTTCCCGGCAGCACCGAGATTGTCGGTTGCCTGACCGACATGCTGCCGCTGCGCTGCGATCTTTCCGCGCCAGATGATTTCGCTGCACTGGTGAAACGCCTGCACGCCGCTTGCAGCGGCGATTTCCGCCATACCACGCTGGGCTTTGCCGATCTGGTCGCAGCCGCCGCGCCGGAACGCGGCGCGCGGCGCAATCCGCTGTATCAGACCATCTTCAATCTGCTGCCGGAAATTCCGGCCAGCGACGCATGGCCACGCCTGACACCATTGCAATTGCCGCGCGCCCGCGCCGATCTGGCCCTGGAACTGCGTGATCGTGGTGACCATATCGCCGGCTGGCTGGAATACCGCGTCGGGCAAATTCCCGGTGATGTCGCCGCCGCCCTGGCTGCCGCCCTGCCGGTGCTGCTGGGCGCCGGTATTGCCGCCATCGCTGGCGCCGCCAGTCAGTTGCCGCTGCTGCCGCCACAAGACCTGCCGGCGATGGCGCCAGCACCTGACGCCGAAACCCTGGTCAGCCTGTTCACGGCACGCGTTGCCTTGCAGCCAGATACCGTTGCGCTGCTGGACGGTGAGAACCGCATCACCTATCGCGCCCTGTTCGACCGCGCCGCCGCCGTGGCGGAGGCGTTGCAGCGTGCCGGCCTGCAGCCCGAACAACCCGTTGCCATCTGCCTGCCACGTTCCATTGATCAGGTGGTTGCCATGCTGGCCGCCATGCTGGCCGGCGGCATGATGCTATCACTCGACCCGGATTATCCCGATACGCTGCTCGCCGCCATTCTGCAGGATAGCGCAGCGCCGTTCATGATCGCCCATGCGGCACCGGCATGGTTGCCGGAAGCCAGCGGCTGCCAGGTGCTGTCGCCGCAAGCTGGTTTACCGACCGGCTTGACCATGCCGGCAATTGCCGCCGATGCCGCCGCCTATGTGATCTACACCTCCGGTTCCACCGGGCGCCCCAAAGGCGTGATCGGGCTGCATCGCGGCATGGTGAACCGGCTGCGCTGGATGTGGCAGGCCTATCCCTATGGCAGCAATGAAACCGCCTGCATCAAAACCTCGTCGGCTTTCGTTGATTGCATCAGTGAAATATTCGGTCCGCTGCTGGCGGGTGTGCCGGCAGTGGTGGTGGACAGGGAGGCAGCGCGCGATCCACAGGCCCTCACCGGATTGATCCGCGATCACCGGGTCAGCCGTTTGGTGCTGGTGCCATCGCTGCTGCGCGCCTGGCTCGATACGGTGCCGGATCTGGCGCAGCGCCTGAAAAGTCTGCGGGTCTGCGTCAGCAGCGGAGAGGCTCTGCCCATCGATCTTGCCCGGCGCTTCAAGGCATTGCTGTCGGATTGCCATTTGCTCAATCTCTATGGCTCGTCCGAAGTTTCCGCCGATGTCACCTGGCATGAGGTGAGCGGCGCAGAGCAACATCGCCTGCCCATCGGCCGCGCGCTGCCGGGCATTCGCATCATCGTGGCCGATGACACTGGCCGGCCGCTGCCGCCTGGTACCCCGGGCGAAATCATTGTGCATGGCCTGGGTGTGGCGCGCGGCTATCTCGGCGATGCCGCATTATCAGCTGCGCGCTTTGGCCGCGCCCCTGACGGCCAACCGTTTTTCCGCACTGGCGATCTGGCTTATGCGCAGGCAGATGGCACGCTGTTCTATCTCGGCCGGCGTGATCGCCAGGTGAAGATCAGCGGCGTGCGGGTGGAGCCGGTGGAAATCGAAGCAGTGCTGATGCAGCATCCGCAGGTGCGCGCCTGCCATGTGGCGGCGCGGCGCGATGGCCCGTCGAACACCCTCAGCCTGGTGGCCTATCTGGTCGGCGATACCCTGGATACAGCGGCACTGCGGCATTTCGCCGGGCGCCATCTGGCGCGCAATCTAGTGCCGGAAGCTTTCGTGCTGCTCGATGAACTGCCGCTGCTGGGCAATGGCAAGATCAACACGGCTGCCCTGCCCGCGCCGCCGGTCAGCGATCTGGCCCAGGCGCCGCGCAACTTTGGCCTTGATCCGCTGGAACAACTGGTGGCGACGGCGTGGAACAGCGTGCTGGCGCGGCCGGCGCAACAACCGCAGGATAATTTCTTCGACCTGGGCGGCTCATCGCTGCAAGCAATCACGGCAATGGCGCGGCTGAGTCAGGCCCTGGGGCGACCGCTTTCCGTGGCGCAGCTTTTTGAAACACCCTGCCTCGGCGATCTGGCGCGAGGCCTGGCGGCAGAAGCTACCAGCGACATCATTGCCATACCGCCCCGGCACGATGCGACGCAGGCCGGCCAACCGGCACCGGCCAGCAGCAATCAAGCCTGGCTCTGGGATGAATACCGCATCGCGCCTGAGCGCATCGCCTATAATCTGCCGCTGGCCTATCGCATCCATGGCCCGCTCGATGTGGATACCCTGGAAGCCGCATTGCGCGGTGTTTTCCAACGCCATGACATCCTGCGCAGCCTGCTGGCGGAAAGCGCGACAGGGTTGATACAGGTGGTGCAGCCTTTGCCGGATCGCATCCTGGCGCGGCATGATCTTTCGGCACAGCCGAATGCAGAGGCTGCCTTGATCACGCTGCTGAATAACTTCAGCAAGCGGCCTTTTGCTTTGGACCGTGACCTGCCATTGCGCGCGGCATTGATCCGGTTGAACACCGAGGAACACTGCCTGGTGCTGGTGATGCACCATGTCGCCTGCGATGGCTGGTCGGGCCAGATTCTGGTGCAGGAGATTGCCCAACTCTATCAACGGCAGGCGCTGCCCGCCGTTGATCTGCACTATGCCGATATTGCCCGCTGGCAGCAGCAGCGCGGCGCGCAACTGGCCGCCTTGCTGCCGCAATATCGCGCCGCGCTGGCCGGTGGTGAAACGCCACGCCCTGCCGGCATGATCCGCGATGGCAAGGCCGGCGGCCCGGTCGGCATCATGCCGGTGCGCATCGAAGCCGACCGGCTCAACCAGCTATATGCCCTGGGCCAGGCCCACCAGGCAACACCGTTCATCACCATGCTGGCAGCCTGGGCCTGCCTGCTGGCCCGTTTCGGCCAATGCGAACAGCCTATGCTGGCAACCCCGATGGCGGGGCGGACACAGCCGGGCCTGCAGTCAGTGATCGGCTTTTTTGCCAATCCGGTGCTGCTGCGGGTCGATCTTGGCAACAGCCCGGATTTCCACACCGCCTTGCAGGCGGCGCGCGACGCCGTGCTGGCTGGCTTGCGCCATCAGGAAGTGCCGCTGATGCAGATTCAGGCCAGCGGCGCCGGCTGGCCGCAAGGCGATGGCGGTGCGGCTTTGCGCAGCATGTTCATCATGGAAGATACCACCGCCTGGCACCTGCCATTGCCAGGATTACGCTGCAGCCTGATGCAAATCCCGGCCTCGCCGGAGGCCCGCATTGACCTGGCGCTGACGGTCAGCAGCACCGATACCGGTATTGAATTGCGCCTTGAATTTGCCCGCCGGCGCGTTTCTGAATCTCTCGTTGCCGGCATGGCACAGGCCCTGGTGACACTGATCGAGGCCATTGTCGCCAAGCCCGGCAAGGCCATCGACCGGCTGCCGCTGCTCGCTACCACTTCCCAGCCGGCAAAAGCCATGGCTGCTGCCGCACCGATACCGCCACACGGCGATATCGCCGCCAGCGTCGCATATTGGGCGCGGCAGCGACCGTATGCACCGGCGGTGAGCGACGGGCAACACATCCTCAGCTATGCCGGTCTCGACCAATTGGCCGATGCAGTGGCGGCGCGGTTGCATAATGCCGGTATCCGGCCGGATGACCGGGTCGGTCTGGTAGCGGCGCCCTTGCCCCGGCAACTGGCCGGCCTGCTCGGGATCTGGCGCGCTGGTGCCATAGCCGTGCCACTTGATCCCGGCTATCCGGCGGCGCGGCTGGCCGCCATGCTGGATGATGCCGATATTGCCGCCATCCTGGCCGATGCAGCTTTAGAGCGGCCACAGCCGCAAATCCTGCTCAGCGAGATCGCATCTGGCGCCAGGCCATCGGGCGCGGCCTGTGGCGAGGCCGCGGCAATCATCTACACCTCGGGTTCCACCGGGCGTGCCAAGGGCGTGCTGATCGGCCATGCGGCGCTGGCCCGGCTTGGCGCCGCCAAGTCGCACGCCTATGAGCTGCGGGCTGGCGACCGCCTGTTGCAAGTGGTGTCACCGGCCTTCGATGTCGCCTTGTCCGATCTCGCCACCACGCTGACTGCCGGCGCATTGCTGCTGACGCCGCCGCGCCAGGATGTGATGCCGGGCCGCGCCCTGCTGGATACGTTGCGGCGGCATGGCATCACGCATATGCAAATCCCGGCGCCGCTACTCGCCGCCACGCCTGCGCCATCATCGGAGATGTTGCTGCCAGACCTGCGTGTGGTAGTTGTGGGCGGTGAAGTCTGCCCGCCGGAAACGCTACAAAGCTGGTCCCGTGGCCGCAGTCTGTTCATCGCCTATGGCCCTTGCGAAAGCACGGTCACAGTGGCCCTGGCGCGTTACCAGGCCACAACACTCACCGGCAGCATCGGGCAGCCCTTCTGCGGCGCCGCGCTGAGCGTGCGCGATCCTGATGGCAATGTGGTGCCAGCGGGTGTCGCCGGCGAATTATATATCGGCGGGCCGAATGTTGCCCCGGGCTATTTCGGTCAACCCGCCCTCACGGCCGAGCGTTTCCTGCCCGATCCGACAGGAGGACCAGAGGCGCGACTCTATCGCAGCGGCGATGCGGCTCGCATGGAGCTGGATGGCAGTTTCACTTTCCTGGGCCGCCTGGATCGCCAGATCAAATTGCGTGGTTTTCGCATCGAACCGGGTGAGATCGAAGCCACTTTGCTGGCTCAGCCCGGCATCGCACGGGCGCTGGTCAATCTGCGCAGCGATGCCCTGGGCGAGAAACGCCTGTTCGCCTGGGTGCTGCCGGTGCCAGGCAATCAGCCCGATGGGCATCGCCTGCGCCAGGCTTTACGCCACCAATTGCCCGATCATCTGGTGCCGGCGGCGGTGATCCCGGTGGCCGAGATTCCGCTAACCCCGAATGGCAAGACCGATTGGGACAGACTGCCTGTGGATATTCCCGCCGCACCGCCAGCCGCCGTTGCGGCGCCGGGCAACATTGCCACGGAAAGCCGTCGGCAACTGATGCTGATCTGGGCCAGCCTGCTGGCGCGGCAGGATATCGGGCCGGACGAAAATTTCTTCGAGATTGGCGGCCATTCCCTGCTGGTGGTGCGGATGCAGCAGCAGATTCTGGATCGCCTTGGCCTCAATCTGCCGGTGGGGGAAATCTTCGCCTGCCCGACATTGCGCAGTCTGGCCCAGCGCATTGACGAACTGCGCCCATCCCAGGCCGAAGCGGCAGTAGAGGAGTTTCTGCTGTGAGGCCGCTGGCCGCTTTGCTGGAGGAATTGGCCCGCCTGGGCGTGGTGCTGGAAGCGGCTGGCGACAAACTGCGTGTACAGGCGCCGCCCGGCAATGTGGATGCCGCGCTGCGCGCCGAACTGGCCGCGCGCAAACAGGAATTGCTCGATCATCTGACAGCACCGCAAATCCCGTCAGATGCCGCCCAGCACCCCGTCGCCCGCATTGACAGCAATGCCGCCGCGCCGCTCACCTTCAATCAGCGCCGGCTCTGGTTCATCGAAAAACTCGGCGGCAGCGGCAATGCTTTTGTCATGACCGGCGCCTGGCATATCCATGGCCTGGATGATAGCGCTGCACTGCGCCGCGCCCTGGCCCGCCTGATCCAGCGCCATGCCGCCTTGCGCATGCGTATCGTGGAACATGATGGTGAGGTGCAGCAGATTGCCGAGGCCGCGCCGGCTCTGACCATTGCGGAGCAGCCGGCAACTGCCGATCAGATAGAAGGTTTGATCGCCACCGAAGCAGCGCAGCCTTTTGACCTTGAACAGGATAGGCTGTTCCGCCTGCGCCTGTTCCGGATTGATCAGCAATCCCGGCACCTGCTGCTGTTCAGCCTGCATCACATCGTTGGCGACCGCTGGTCGGTCGGTATTCTGCTGCGCGATCTCGGTCTGCTGATACAGCAGGAAAGCATGCCGGCCAATGCCCAGGCGTTGCCGGCATTGCCGCTGCAATTCGGCGATTTCGCCGCCTGGCAGCAGGAACGCGAAAGCCCGGCAGCGCTGGCCAATGGGCTGGATTACTGGCGCCAGCAGCTGAGCGGCGCGCCCGGCGATATCGCCCTGCCGCTGGATCGCCCGCGCCCGGCTATGCGCAGCCAGCGCGGCGCGGCCTGCCGCTTCACGCTGCCGGCCGCTGCCGATCTGGTGCCATTGGCCGCCAAAGTCGGGGCCAGCCCGTTCATGGCCTATCTGGCGCTTTATGCTGCCTTGCTGGCGCGCTGGAGCGGGCAGGATGATATCGTGATCGGCTGCCCGGCCGGCAGCCGCGAATTCACCGAGACGCATGATGTGATCGGCTTCTTCGTCAATACCGTGGCGTTGCGGCTCGATCTTTCCGACGATCCGGATTTCCTGACCCTGCTGGCGCGCGCGCGCAGCGCCAGCCTGGCCGCCTTCGCGCATCAGGATGTGCCATTTGACCGGATCGTGGATGCGTTGCAGCCGGCGCGGCGACTGAATGCCAATCCGCTCTTCCAGGCCATGTTCGTGCTGCAGAACGCCATGCTGGCGCCGCTTACGATACCAGGCGCAACCGTGGAAGCAGCAAGCTTGCCGCCGATGGCGCCCGAAGTGGATTTCAATCTGGCGCTGGAGCCGCCCGCCACACCGGGTGCCGGCTTTGGCGCCTATCTGGAATATGATCCCGCCCTGTTCGAGCCGGAAACCGCCGCCCGCTTCGGCCGCCATTTTGCCGACTTGGCGTTGGCCGTGGCCGCCAAACCTGATCTGCCGCTCTCGCAACTAATGCTGACCGACGAGCCGGGCGCAAGCTGGCTTGGCGCTGAAATAGCGCTGCCGGCGGAATCGCTCGATCAACTGATTCTGGCGCGATTGCGGGCCGCGCCGGAAGCGACCGCCGTGATCGAGGCCGATGGCAGCCGGATCGAGGCTGGACGATTGGCGGAACGCGCCCTGGCCGTGGCCGCCATACTGACCGCTCAGGGCATTGCTGCCGGCCAGGTCGTCGGCCTGCATCTGCCACGTGGCGCCGACCTGGTTGCCGCCATGCTGGGCTGCCTGCATGCGGGTGCAACTTTTGTCATCCTGCCGCCCGATGCACCAGCGGAACACCTGCAACGCATCCGCAGCATGGCGCAACCCGATCTGGTGCTGGATCATGGCATCGCCACCCTGCCAGCCCCCGTCATGGCGCCAGCATGGCTCGCCAGCAACGCGCCAGCCTATCTCTGCTTCACCTCCGGCACATCGGGCCAGCCGAAGGGCATCCGCATCGGCCGCCCGGCCTTGCTCAATCACGCCCTGGCGGTGGCGCAGGCTTTTGCCTTGGTGCCGCAAGACCGCGTGCTGCAATTCGCGGCGCCCGGCTTTGACGTGGCGCTGGAGGAAATCCTGCCCACCTTGCTGGCCGGTGCCGCCATCGTGATCCCGCCCGCCGAGGCGCTGGATGCACTGGATGCTTTTGGGCAATGCCTGGCGCAGCGCGGTGTGAGCGTGGCCAATCTGCCGGCGCCGTTCTGGCATGCCTGGCTGCGTGACATGATCGCCTCAGGCAGCCGGCCGCCGGCCAGCCTGCGCCTGCTGATCACCGGCAGCGACCGGGTGCATGCCGAAGCGGCGCGCCAATGGCAAAGCCTGGCGCCGAATTGCCGCTGGCTCAGCGGCTATGGCCCCAGCGAGGCCACCATCACCGCCACCCTGTTTGATCCGGCGCAGGAGGCATTGTCAGATGCACTGGCTACAGTGCCGCTGGGCCAGCCCCTGGCCAATGTCTGCCTGCATCTTGTGGATGTCGCCGGCAATCCGGTGCCGGCCGGCTTTGTCGGCGAGATCGTGATCGAAGGCGCTGGCCTGGCCGATGGCTATCTGGCAGCGGATGGCGGCGCCGCCTTCCGGCCGCGCAGCAAGGATGGCCCGCCGGCTTATTGGACTGGCGACCTGGGTCGCCGCACGGCCGGCGGCGCGCTGGAATTTCTTGGCCGCCGTGACAGCCAGTTGAAAATCCGTGGCATCCGCATCGAACCGGCGGCCATCGAAGCCGTCCTGGCAGCACACCCGCAGGCCGGTGATGTCGCCGTTACCGGGCGACCCGATGGCCATGGCGGTCTGGTGCTCTGCGCTTCGATCACCGGCACAGCGGCACCGGCCACACTGCGCCAATGGGCCATGCGCCAGTTGCCGCAGCAGCAGGTGCCGGCGGTGATCGAACAAGTGGCAACACTGCCACGCACAGCATCCGGCAAGATCGATCGCCGCAGTCTGGCGGCACGCCCATTGCCAGTGCAGACCGACAGCGTGCAAAGGCTGGATGGCGAACGCGAGCAACTGATCGGCGGCATCTTCGCCCAGGTGCTGGCACGCGACGATATCGGGCCGAACAGTAATTTCTTCGGGCTGGGCGGTGATTCGATCCGCAGTTTGCAGGTTGTCTCGCAGGCGCGCCGCGCTGGTCTGGCGATCACCGCGCGCATGATCTTCGAGCACCAGACCGTGGCCGCCATCGCCGCCGCCGCGACACCGCTGGGCGCTGAAAACGAAGGGCCTTCCGGCCTCGGCCCGCAGCCCTTCACGCCGATCTCGGCCTGGTTTCATCAGGAAGTGACGGTGGATTGGCATCACTTCAATCAAACCGTGATGCTGGCCCTGCCGCAGCCGCCAGACCTGCCAGCTTTGCAGGCAGCGCTGGCCGCCATTGTGGCGCGGCATGACATGCTGCGCATAACGGTGATTGAAGGCCCGCCATTGCGGCATGAAATTCCGGCCAGCGTTGCGGCACCCGAGCTTGAGATCGTGCCGCTGGCCGGGTTTACACCGGCCATGCAAGAACAGGAAAAGGCGCGCTGCATTGCAGCAGCACAGGCCAGCCTGGATCCGCGCCAGGGCCGCAACCTGGCTGCCGTGCTGTTTCCGGAAGACGGGCATCTGCTGCTGACGCTGCATCATCTCAGCATCGATGTGCTGTCCTGGGGCATCCTGCTGGAGGATTTCGAGGCCGCCTACAGGCAGGCCAGCCTTGGCGGCACGCCGCGCCTGCCACCGGTGCCGACGCCGTTCCGGCTCTGGGCCGAACGCCTCGATATGCTGGCCCGCAGCGATGCGGTTGCCGGCGATCTCGATTTCTGGCTGGCGCGGCTGAGCCAGTCAGCCGACCGGCTGCTGCCGCAGGCCGGCGACGATCCCGGCCTGGAAGCCAGCGCCCGCTCGGTGCGGCGCAGCGTGGAACGTGCCGTCACCAGCGATCTGATGCGTGCCGCACCCGCTGCCTTCGGCGTGCGCACCGATGAAATCCTGCTCGGTGCCTTGCAGATGGTGCTGCGCCGTCGCGGCGGCACACGGCTGCGCGTTGACCTGGAGCGCAATGGCCGGATCAGCCCGTTTGCCGATCTCGACCTGTCACGCACCATAGGCTGGTTCACCGCCATGCTGCCTTTGCTGCTGGATCAGGATGAGCGAGACATTCCCGCGATGCTGGGCGGTATTGCGCGCGCAATTGCCGATATCCCGCAGGATGGCCTTGGCTATGGCCTGCTGCGCTATCTCGCAGCGGGAGAGGCACCGAATATCCTGGCCAGCTTGCCCCGGGCGGAATTGCTGCTCAATTTCGTCGGCCAGCTTTCACACTGGAATGAAGGCCCGTTCAAGCCGGTGGATGCCGATACCGGCCCCACCATCGCGCCGACAATTCCACGCTCGCATATGCTGGAACTGAATGCCGGTGTGATCGACGGCCAGTTGCGGCTGGAAATGAATTATTCCGCAGCAGCGGTGGATGCCGGGGCGGTCGGGCAATTGCTTGATGAAATTGCCGTCGCTTTGCGCGATATCGCCAGCGCGGCGCGGCGGACCCGGATTGGCGGCGACCTGCCGGCCGATGTGGAAGATATTCTGCCGCTGACGCCGTTGCAGCGCGGCATGATGCTGCATGGCCTGCGCCAGCCGGAAACCTATTTTGATCAAATCCGGCTGACGCTGGACGGGCCGCTGGATAAAGCCGCATTGCGAGCAGCCTGGCGCAGCCTGGTGGCGCGGCACCAGATTCTGCGTGCCTCATTCCGTTTTGGTGCCGATGGTCAGCCGATCCAGTTGATCCATGCCGCTGCCGATCCAGACTGGATCACCCTGGATTGGCGCCAGCACACGCCGGAGCAACAGCAAAGCCGCATCAAGCTGCTGATGCAGGCAGACCGCATTGCCGGCTTTGATCTGGCGCGGCCACCCTTGCTGCGGCTGCATCTGATCCACCTCGGCGATAACCGCCATGAATTGCTGTGGAGCGCCCATCACCTGCTCGCCGATGGCTGGTCGGTGTCGGTGTTGATGGCGGAATTCACGGCGCTGTATCGCGGCGACCTGTTGCCGGCGGCGCCACCTTTCGGCCGCTATGTGCAGTGGCTGGCGGAAATCGACCGGCCGGCGGCACAGCGTTATTGGGCCGAAACCCTGGCGCGGCTGGAAGCCCCGATCCCGTTGGCCGAGGCTTTGGCTGGATTACCGGCCGATGGCATGACTGATGAGTCTGTCTCGGTCATGCTGCAAAGCGCCGAGATCGCCGCCATTGAGGCATTGGCGCGCCATGCCGGCGTCACCATCGGCATTGTGCTGCAAGCCGCCTGGGCCTTGCTGCTCGGGCGCCATGCCGGCAGCGCGGAAGCCCTGTTTGGCATCACGGTCTCCGGCCGGCCGCCCGAGCTTGCCGGCAGCGATGCCATGGTGGGCATGTTGATCAACACCTTGCCGGTCAGGATAACCTTGCCGGATGATCTGCCGGTACTGGCCTGGCTGAAGCGCATCGCTCTGCAAGCCGCCGAACGCGCCAGCCATGCCGCCCTGCCCTTGCCGGAAATCCTGGAAGCTGCCGGACTGACCGATGCGGCTTTGCCGTTCGACAGCCTGCTGCTGGTGCAGAATTATCCGCGCCCGGCCCGGCTGGATGCCGGTGCGATGACGATTGGCCTCGCCCAGGTGGTGGAAGCAACCGAATTGCCGGTGACGCTGGTGGCCGATTGGCCACAGGGCGAGCAGGCACCGGTGCGGCTGAGCCTGCAACGTAACGGTCGGCAATTGCCCTATGCCTGTGGCGACGATCTGCTGCGCCGCCTGCGTCATGTGCTGGCAAGCATGGCTGCCACCCCTGCGGCAAACCTGGGCAGCATCAATCTGCTTGATGCCGCCGAGCGGACACAAATGCTGGCCCTGGCGCAGGGGCCGAAGCTGACAGTGCCATCGCCCTACCTGCCGCAAATCCTGGCGCATTGGGCTGACCTGATTCCCTCCGCACCTGCCGTCAGCGCCAAGGATGGTGTGCTGAGCTATCGCGACCTGGAAGCACGCAGCAATGCCCTGGCGGCGTATCTGGTGGCACAGGGCTTGCGCCCCGGCGATCATGCCGTGCTGGCCGTGCCGCGCTCGGCGGCGGCGATTACCGGATTCTTCGCCATCCTGAAGGCCGGCGCCGCCGTGGTGCCGCTGGATATCGGCTATCCAGCCGAACGCCTGCGCTTCGTGCTGGAAGATAGCGCCCCGGCCATGGTGCTGAGCGATAGCGGCCATGCCGCGCTTTTGCCGATGCTATCGGGCGCGATGGTGATTGCGGTGGATGAGCTAAGCCTGGATGAGGCAACAGACTGGCAGCCGCCCAGCCTGGATGAAACCGCCACCGCCTATGTGATCTACACATCCGGCTCCACCGGCCAGCCGAAAGGCGTGTTGTCGCCGCATGGTGGCCTACGCGCCCTGGTCGCGGCACAGCGTCATATCTTTGGCCTCGGTCCGGGCGACCGCGTGCTGCAATTCGCCTCGCTGTCCTTCGATGCTGCCGTGTGGGAAATCGCCATGGCGATCGGCGCTGGCGCGGCCTTGCATGTGCCGGATCGCCAGGAAGCCCTGGCCGGGCCGGAGCTTGCGCAATGGCTGCGCGATCAGCGCATCACCGCCGCCACCTTGCCGCCTTCGCTGCTGGCAGTGCTGCCGGAGGGCCGTTATGCGGATTTGAACATCCTGATCGTGGCCGGCGAAGCCTGCCCGCCGCATCTGGCACAGCGCTGGGCCAGCAATCCGCCCCAGGAACGGCATTTGGGCCGGCGTTTCTTCAACGGCTATGGCCCCAGCGAAGCCACGATTTGCGCCACGCTGCATGAAGGCGGTGGCGATGGTCAGACCATCCCGATTGGCCGACCAATTCCGAATGTGGCCGCCTATGTGCTGGATAGCCGGTTGCAACCGGTGCCGCCCGGCTGTGCCGGCGAATTGGTGATCGGCGGCTTGGGCGTCGGCACCGGCTATCTCGGGCGGCCTGATTTGACCGCACAAAGCTTCCTCCCCGATCCGTTTGATGGCAGCGGTGCCGGGCGGATTTATCGCAGCGGCGACCGGGTGCGGCTGCGGTCCGATAGTACGCTGGTTTTCCTCGGCCGCATCGACCGCCAGGTGAAACTGCGCGGCTTCCGCATCGAGCCTGGCGAGGTGGAAGCTGCCCTGGCGGCACAGCCCGGCATCGCCCAGGCCCTGGCCGGTCTGCGCCAGGATCGTCAGGGCGAGCCACAATTGCTGGCCTGGATTCTGCCCGCGCCAGGCAACGCTGCGCCCGACCCGGCATTGCTGCGCCAGGCACTGAAAACGCAATTGCCATCGCATATGCTGCCGGCCGCGATCATCCCGATCAACGCCGTGCCGCTGACGCGGAATGGCAAGGTGGATTGGCCGGCCTTGCCAGCGCCCGCTGATGCCGCGCCGCAAACCCCATCGCCGAAAGCGCCACCGCCCATTGCGGCATGGTTCACCCCGGAAGACTGGCTGCTGCAACAATTGCGCGGCATCTGGCAACAACTGCTCGACCGGCCGCATATCGGCCCGGAGGAGAATTTCTTCGATCTCGGCGGGCATTCGCTGCTGCTGGTGCGCCTGCGCGCCCTGTTGCAGCAGCAATTCAATCACGCGCCGCCAATCAATACGCTGTTTGCGCATCCCACCTTGCGCAGCCTGACCCGGCATCTGCTGCAACTCGGCGTGCAGCCGCCGCAGGCAGCAGCACCGGAATCCGAGCCAGCCGATGTATCGCGCGCAGCCGACCCCATCGCGGTGATCGGCATGGCCGGGCGGTTTCCCGGTGCGCCCGATCTGGAAGCCTATTGGCGCCTGCTGCTGGAAGCGCGCGAAGGACTGCAACGGTTTGATGCGGCAACCCTGCGCGCCGCCGGGCGCAGCATGGCGGAAACCAGCCGGCCCGGCTTTGTCGCAGCGGGCGGCTTCCTGGCCGAAGCGGATTGTTTCGATCATGCGGTGTTCGGGCTCAATCCGCGCGATGCGCTGATCCTCGATCCGCAGCATCGCGTCTTCCTGCAATGCGCCTGGCATGCGCTGGAGCATGCCGGCTATGCCCCCGGCAAGGTGGAAGCCAGCATCGGGCTATTTGCCGGCAGCGGCTACAATACCTGGCTGCGCGAAATGCTGGTGCCGGCCGGTGAACAACTCAGCGGCTCCGGCGGCTTCCATCTCATCACCGGCAATGACAAGGATTTCCTCGCCAGCCAGGTCGCCTACCGGCTCGATCTGAAGGGGCCGGTGGTGAATGTGCAGACCGCCTGCTCCACGTCGCTGGTGGCGGTTGCCATGGCGGTGGAGGCCTTGCAGGCCGGACGCTGCGCCATGGCGCTGGCCGGTGGCGTGGCCATCCCGTTTCCGCAGCAGCGCGGCTATCAATACGAACCCGACATGATCCTGTCGCCGGATGGCCATTGCCGGCCATTCTCGGCCCTGGCGGCCGGCACAGTGCCTTCCGCCGGCGCTGGTGCGGTGCTGCTCAAGCCGCTCGCACGCGCCCAGGCCGATGGTGATCGCATCCTGGCGGTGATCCGGGGCGCCGCCGTGAACAATGATGGCGCGCGCAAGATGGGCTACACCGCGCCGGGCGTCGCCGGCCAGGCCGATGTGATCAGCCGTGCGCTGGCGGCAGCCGGCTTGCAGCGCGATGATGTGGATTACATCGAGGCGCATGGCACCGGCACCGCGCTCGGCGATCCGGTAGAGGTGACGGCATTGGCCCGTGCCTATGGCGGCCGGCGACAGCCTTTGCTGCTCGGCTCGGTGAAGGGCAATATCGGCCATGCCGACAGCGCCGCCGGCATTGCCGGCCTGATCAAGACCGTGCTGGCATTGCAGCATGGCCAATTGCCGGCCAGCCTGCATGCGCTGCCCTCCAATCCGCAGATCGACTGGACCGCCGGGCCGTTTGACCTGGTGACCGAAACCCGGCCATGGCCGCGACGCGACCGGCCGCAGCGCGCCGGCATCAGTTCCTTCGGCATCGGCGGCACCAATGCCCATGTCATCCTGGAGGCTGCGCCAACCCGCGAAATTCCAACGGCACCGGCCAGCGATCAGCCACAAATCCTGCCGCTTTCAGCGCAGAGCGAAACCGCCCTGCAACAGCAATCCCGCCAGCTTGCCGATTATCTGCGCCACAATCCGCAAACAGCGCTGGCCGATATCGCGCATGGCCTGCAAACCGGCCGCGCCGCCCTGCGCCAGCGCCGCACTATCGTGGCGCGCAGCAGCGCTGAAGCGGTGGCATTGCTGGAGCGCCCTGGTGGCATCACTCAGGCCGGCAAGGCGCCCAGCCTGGCCTGGCTGTTTCCCGGCCAGGGCAGCCAGCATCCCGGTATGGGCCAGGCACTGTATCAGGCCGGCGGCGTGTTCCGGCAGGAATTCGATGCGCTTTCCGCCGCCATGGAGCAGCCGCTGGGGCAATCGCTGGCCGCCCTGCTTTATGGCCCCGATGCCGCCGATGCGGCGGCGCTGCGCGCCACTGATATTGCCCAGCCGGCATTGTTTGTCACCAGCCTGGCGTTGGCTCGGCACTGGCAGGCGCTGGGGCTGCGCCCGGATGGCATGCTGGGCCATTCCATCGGCGAATATGTCGCGGCCTATCTGGCCGGTGTGTTCACGCTGGAAGACGCGATGCGCCTGGTGGTGCAGCGCGGCCGGCAGGTGGCAGCGTTGCCTGGCGGCGCCATGCTGGCGCTTGATCTGCCAGAAGCCGAAGCGCTGGCCTTGCTGGCCGAGACCGGCTCCGCAGCCGTGCTGGCGGCCAGCAACGGCCCGGCCCTGTCTGTGGTTTCCGGCCCAGTCGATGCCATTGCCAGCCTGGCAACAGTCTTGCAGCAGCGCGGTATCGCTGCACGACCATTGCACACCTCGCATGCTTTCCATTCGCCCATGCTGGCACCGGCAGCCGAGGCCCTCGCCGCCGCCATAACGCGCTGCACCTTGCAGGCGCCGCGCCTACCCTTCATCTCCAATGTCACCGGCACCTGGATCACGCCGGCGCAGGCAACCGATCCGGCCTATTGGGCCGAGCAATTGCTGGCGCCGGTACGCTTCGCCGAGGGCATCGCCACCCTGCGTGCCAGCGGCATCACTCTGGCCGTGGAAGCCGGCCCGGGCCAGGTGCTGACCGCGCTTGGCCGCAGCAACGGCCTGGCGACATTGCCCAGCCTGGGTCATGCTGCCGCAGATCCGGCCGGTGGCATGGTTTTTTATGCCAGCATTGCAGATTTGTGGCGCCAGGGCATCGATATCGACTGGCGGCAATTGCATGACCAGCCGCGCCAGCGCCTGGCATTGCCGCTTTATCCTTTCGATCCGGTGCCGCATCGGCCCAAGCCGCAACCAGCAACCTCATCGATCACCGACCTGACGCGTCAGCCCATGCCGGCCTGGTTCTACCGGCCGGCATGGCTGCCGGCGGGCAAGACAGCGGCGCCGCTGGATGGCCCCTGGCTGATCCTGGCCGACCGCGCTGGCCTGGGTGATGCCGTGGCGGCGCATCTGCGCAGCCAGGGTCAGGCGGTCATGGTGGTGGAGCAAGGCGCAGCCTATGCACAGCAGGGCAACGACCGCTTTACCGCCCGGGCCGGCAATACGGAAGATTTCACCCGGCTGTTGCAGGAGTTGCCAGTCGCGCCGTGCCGCCTGCTGCATCTGTGGTGCCTGGATGACGGCGACACGGCGGCACAACTGGAGGCCGGGTTGCATAGCCTGCTGGCATTGATCGCCGCAACCGGCCGTGTGCTGCCGGGAGCCAGCCTGCGGCTCGACCTGGTATCGCGCATGGCCTGGGATTTGGGCGCTACCGACACCATGCAGCCGCTGGCCGCCGCCGCCATCGGTGCGTTGCAGGTACTGCCGGTGGAATATCCCGAGCTTGCCGTGCATGCCTTCGACCTGCCGGCCGACAGCACGGCCGATGAAGCCGATCTGCTGTTGCAGGAACTGGCCTGCGGCGGAGAGGATAGCGTGATTGCCCTGCGCGATGGCCTGCGCTGGAAAACCACCATGCAGCCGACCCCACTGCTGCACGGCAGCTATAAGCCCCCGGCCAATGCCACCATCCTGATCACCGGCGGCTTTGGTGGCATGGGCGCCGCGTTGGCGCACGACCTGGCCGGCGAGCCCGGCATCAAGCTGGTGCTGCAAGGCCGGCAGGCAGTGCCGGCACGCGCCGAATGGCCGCAGGCGCTGCACCAGGGCGGCGAGATCGCCCGGCGCATTGCCCTGATGCAGACGCTGGAAGCAGCCGGCGCCGAGGTACTGTGCGTCACGCTCGATCTTGCCGATGCTGCGGCAGTGCAGGCCATGGTGGCGCAGGCCTCGCAACGCTTCGGCGCTATTTCCGGCGTGATCCATGCCGCTGGCCTGGCCGATTGGGGCGGCGTGGTGCAGAATCGCCAGCGAGATGCCACGGACCAGGTGCTGGCGCCGAAAATCCACGGCACCCTGGCGCTGGAAGCGGCCTTGGCAGGGCAGAAACTGGATTTCCTTGTGCTCTGCTCCACGCTCGGTTCCTTCCTGCCGGCAGCGAAATTCGGCCAGGTCGCCTATGCCGCCGCCAACCAGTATCTGGATATGGCCGCTGCCGATATCGCAGCGCGCCGGGGCTGGCGCTGTGTTGTGATCAATTGGGATGACTGGATCGAGGCCGGCATGACGGTGGCAGCCCATCGTGCCAAGGGGCTGGCCGAGCCACAGGCGACGGACGGCCTGAGCGACACAGAGGGGGCGGCCGTGTTGCGCCGGATTCTGGCCGGCCCCTATCGCCAGGTGGCAGTTTCAGTGCGCGACCTGCCACGCCTGATGGCAGAAGCGCGGCAGCTTTTTGCGCCACATCTGGAGGCGATCAATGTCGCCGTCAGCAACACAGCGGCTGTCATGCCGGCGATATCCGAAACCGGCCTGCTGGGTGAATTGACTGCCGCTTTTCAGCGCGTGCTGAGCGATCCGGCTTTTGGCCCGGATGACAATTTCTTCGAGCGCGGCGGCCATTCCCTGCTGGCTATGCAGTTGCTGGCCTTCCTGCGTGACCGCCTGGGGTATATTGCCGGCATCGCGATGATCTTCGATCATCCGACGCCACGCCGCCTCGCCGATCATCTGCAGAACCACGCCGCTCATCGAGCGAGTGGATAAAAACCGTTCAGCGCCGCTTGATGCCCAATGCGAGTTTGGCCTTGGCAGCCGCATAACGCAGTTGCTGGCGCAAGGCCTGAGCCTGCTTGCCGGTCAAACCGGATTTGGCGACCGCCGCTTCCACCACGGTTTCCGCCATCATGTCGAGATAGCTTGCCGGCACATCCGGTTCGGATTTTGGCCGCTTGAAACCAAGCTCGGCCGGCTTCACACCGAAGATTGCGCAGAAGATCGGCACATGCTTCGGCATCAGGCGGATGCTGCCGGCTTCCAACAAATAAATCCATTGCGCCGAACCACCGACCCGCTCCGCCAAATCATTCCGCGACCAGCCACGTTCCTCGCGCAATTGGCGAATGCTGTTCTTGTGCGTCATAAAAATTCCCTCACAATACGCATAAACAAAACAAGAAGGCCGTAGTCACAATGGTAATGGCCTTGAGGCTGAATTCGGGATCACATAGATAAGCCGCTTCGTCAAGCAATCCTTGCCTTTTAAAGCAGATCGATTTTGGCGATTGAGCGAAATTCCCGATTTACTCTATATAAGCCCACCGCAATCAACCGATGCAATATGCTGATACAGCCTATCGGTACGATGCTTGTTTCAACAATCGGTCATTCACGACAATGCTGTTTCAAGCATGATGGCGCGTCAGACACGGCGCTCACCACTGACCCGCGCCACGATATCGACAACAGCCATATTGCCGCCGCTGCGCCAGGCGATGATGTGATCGGGCCGGATCAGCACGGCATCGGCGCCATAGCTTGCGCGCGCCTCGTCGCTGAAAAGATCGCAGATCGTCAATGACAGACCGCGCGCCTGCATTGCCGCCGCCAGTTGCTCTGCTTCCGGCAGATTGGAGCGCAAGCGCAGCAATGTCCAATCGAAGCCGAAACGATCATAAAGCGACCGACCATCCGCCAACCAGAGATGCGGCGGCCGCCCGCCCGGGCAGCCCGACGGCGTATAACTATTGGCGGCATCGCCTGGCGGCGTACCATTCGGAATGATGATTGGCGAGTTGTCGTAACGCCCGCCAAAAGTGACGCCCGGAATATTGAATTCCTTGCGGGCGTGAAGATTGAAATAATCGCCGGCCTGCTGCCGTGCCGCCCGGCCCGCCGGGCTGTCATCCTCAATCTCTGCGGCTGGCGCAAACAGACCGAGGGAATCGGCAAAGCCACGGGCATAACCGGTGTTGCGGATCGCCAAGGGGCGACGCTCGGCTTCATAACTCTCCAGTAAGGCCGGTGCCGCCTTGCCGGTCAGCACGGCCGCCAGTTTCCAGCCCAGATTCACTGCATCCTCAATGGCGGTATTATAGCCCAGCCCCCCTGCCGGCGTGAACAGATGCACCGCATCGCCGCCCAGCAGGATGCGGCCGCGCTGGAAATGATCCGCCACCAGTGCATGGCCGGCGGTCCAGGTGCCTCTGGACAGGATTTCCGCCGGCAATGCCAAACCAACTGCCGCCTGAAACAGGCTCACCGCATCCGCCGCCGACATCGCCTCGGCATTCTCATGCGGCCGAAGCTGGGTGTGGAAAGCAAATTCGCCGCGCCCATCCACGGCCGCCATGAAGGCCCGCCGCTCAGCATTGAAACTGACATTCATCCAGGCCGGCGGATGCGGCACAGCGGTGTAAAAATCCGGACAGCGCAGATACAGTGCATACATGCGGCCACCCATGAAATCGCGGATCACACCGGTTTCACCAACATAGCCAAAGCCGAGCCGTTCGCGCACAAAGCTGCGCGGCCCATCGGCAGCAAACAGATATTGTGCGCGGATTTTCTGCTGCCGGCCATCGGCGACGCAGGCGACGCTGCAGGTAACACCATCATGCTGCTCGGCGAAATCCAGCAGGCGCCAGCCATACCGGATATCGATCCCTGGCCAGGCCTCGGCATGGCGCCGCAACACCTGCTCGACGAATTTCTGCGACACCCGATGCGGCAATTCGGGCGTGCTCCAGGAACCGCTCTGGCTGCTGGCCCGCGCCATGGCGTCGCGCGCCGACGGCAACGAGAAGCGCGCCAATTCGTGGCGTGCATAACGAGTGAAATAGGCGATATCCGTGGGGAATTCCGGCGGCAGCCCGAGGGCGCGAATTTCATCGGCAAAGCCATGCCGGCGGAAATGCTCCATGGTGCGGGCCTGCGTCGCATTGGCCTGCGGGTTGAATGCCGTCGAGGGTTTCTGATCCACCAGCAGGGCGGCAATGCCGCGCCGGCCCAATTCATTGGCCAGCATCAGGCCACAAGGACCACCACCGGCAATCAGTACCGGAACCACCATGTCTTCCATTCTCGCCTCCGCTGCGAAATAGGAAGGCTACCTGACTATTTTGTCAAGACGTCAATGCGAAGCTACCGGGCCAGGCTGTCATAGCCAGCCCCATAGCGGGCGAGCATTTGTTTCAGGCTGTCCATCCCGGCAGCACCGATCTCGCGCCGCATCTCGGCTTCGGCGCGGCTTATGGCCCGGCGAAAGGCATGCAGCCACTGCAAGCCCTGCGGCGTAAACCGGATGATGCGGGCGCGGCGATCGTTGGGATCAACAAAGCTGGCCACCAGGCCGAGGCTGACGCATTGCGCCACCAATTCCCCCATCGCCTGTTTGGTCATGCCGGCGCGCTGGGCCAGATCGGAAACCCGGGTGCCTTCGATATCCAGATTGCGGGTCAGTGAAATATGCGACCAGCGTGCTTCCGGCAAGCCCACCCCGGCCATCAGGTGCAGCACCCGCGCCTCGAAACGCATCACGGCATTGTTGAGCAGGCGGCCGATATTGTCATGCCGCCATTGTCCATTGGCAGCGGATTGATCCTGACCCGTCATTCATCAATACCAGCGTTGTGCAGCGAAACCAGCAATGTCCATGCGGCGCAGCCACCAGGCCGGCATCAATGATCCGGATCGGTTTCTGCTCCAGCAGCGCATCGGGCAATTTCAGGATATCATGCCGCATGGTGCTGCATCACCCGCATATTCTGCGGCCAATTGCATACTTGGCAGCTTTTCCGGCCTGGCATCGCGCGATGCCAGGTACCCTACAGCCCCAGCATGGCGAAAGGATAGAAACGCGCCGGTTCGCCGATTTCGAGCCGGGTGCGGCTCTCTTCCAGTTCCAGGATACCATCGCTGCCGGTCAACGACGTGATGATGCCGGCCCCATCCACCGGATATTTCTCCGCCTGCCAGCCGCCATCCTGCGTCGGCTGCAACTGCACCCGCACCCATTCGCGGCGATCAGGTTTCTTCCTGTAGGCAAAGCCGGCGCGCACCGGAAAAGCGCGTGGCGGCGGCAATTCGGCACCCGCCAGCCGCGCCAGCAAGGGACGGGCAAAAAACGCGAAGGTCAGCAAGGCGGCCACCGGATTGCCGGGCAGGCCGAAATACGGCACGTGGCCGATCTGGCCGAGCGCGACCGGGCGACCCGGCTTGATCGCCAGGCGCCAGAGATGCAGCGAACCATGGCGCTCGATGGCGGCTTTGACATGATCCTCTTCGCCGGTGGAAACGCCACCCGACGAAATCACCGCATCATGCCCTGCCGCCGCTTCGGCCAGCGCTTCAGCCAGTATATCCCGCTTGTCGGGCAGGATGCCGAGATCGCTGACCACACAGCCCAATTGCCGCAGCAGGCCGGCCAGCATCGGACGATTGGCATCGTAGATGCCGCCCGGCGGCAAGGGCCGCCCCAGTGGATTGACCTCATCACCGGTGGAAAGCAATGCAACGCGCAAGGGCCGATGCACCGTCAGGCGGTCATGCCCGGTGGCCGCCGCCAGCGCCAGATGCGCCGGTGTGATCCAGGTGCCTGGTTGCAAAGCAATAGTGCCGGCCGCGATGTCCTCGCCCGCCGCGCGGCTATTGGCGCCGCGCTTGATACCGGGCCGGATCGTCACCCGCCCCTCGGCTTCGTGGCAATCCTCCTGCATCAGCACCGTATCCATGCCCTGCGGCATCAACGCGCCGGTGAAGATGCGCACCGCCGTGCCACGCGGTGGCAACTTGATATAAGGATGGCCGGCAGCGGCACGGCCAACCACCGGCAACACAGTCTCCACCGCTGCGGCCAGATCATCGAAATACACCGCGTAGCCATCCACCGCCGAATTGGCCTGCGGCGGCACGCTGACCTGAGCCAATACCGGTGCCGCCAGGGCGCGATTGAGGCAGGCCGCGAGTGGCAGGGTTTCCCCCTGCGTCACCGGCACCAAGCGCTGGCGCAGATCGGCCAAAGCCTGATCCAGCGGCAGCAAGGCACCGCCATGGGCGAAGCAATCGTCAGTCAGCTGCGCCACGGCCCGCTCCTGCCAGAAAAGCAGCCTGGGCCGCCGCACTGGCGCACCAATGCTGGATGAAATCGGCAATGCCGGCGATATCATCGATATCCAGGCGCGGCGCCGTCAGATGCGGTGGCTCGATATCGCAGGCCACCGCAACGATGGCCGGGTCATCGGGCTGCAACGAAGGTTTGCCGACACAGTGGCGCCAAACCTCGATCTTGGCATGGCCCTCGCGCTTGAAACCTTCCACCAGCACCAGGTCCACCGGGCTGAGCCGCGCCAGCAAATCCGCCAGGCTGGGTTCCGGCGCGCCGCGCAATTCATGCATCAGGGCATAACGCTGCCCTGAAGACACCAGCACCTCGGTCGCCCCCGCCAAACGATGGCGGTGGCTGTCCTTGCCTGGCTTGTCGACATCAAAACTGTGATGTGCGTGCTTGATGGTGGAAACCCGCAGGCCACGCGCCACCAATGCCGGGATCAGCTTGTCCAGCAAGGTGGTCTTGCCGGCACCGCTCCAGCCGGCAATGCCCAAGACCCGGGTGCCAGGTTTCACGGTCATGACGGCTTCTTGTCCTTCTGCTGCTGTGCTGCGCGTTCGGCATAATAGTCATCCGTGGTGCGCACTGCCGGTCGCGGCGCGCCGGCATAGGGATCGATGGCATTCTCCGATTGCGCAATGACGCGGCAATCGGCGCACATGCGGATGCGGTCGACCATCTTGTTCTCGGCAAACATCCAGTGTTTGCCGCCCAGTTTCTCGGCGATCCGCTCCACCGACGACTTGATGCCGAAAGGTTTGGCGCAGCGGATGCAGTGGAAGGGCTCCTCCTGCTTCACCAGGCGCGGCGAGGCCGCCTCGGCCAGAAAATTGAAGCGCGGTTCCAGCGTGATGACTTTTTCCGGACAGGTCGCCTTGCACAAGCCGCATTGCACGCAGGCATCCTCGGTGAAGCTGAGGCGCGGAAATGCCGGATCGTCGCTCAGGGCGCCGGTCGGACAGGCCGAGACGCAGGACAGGCACAAGGTGCAGCCGGCAGCGTCCACCACCACATTGCCGAACGGTGCGCCGGTCGGCAATGCCACCCGATCCGGCACCGGCACGCCTTCCTGGCTCGGCGCCATGCGATGCAGATGGCGCAAGCCCAGCTTGGCAATATCGCGTTTGTTGCCCATCGGCAGAAAACTTGCCGCCCGGGGCGCGTCGGCAATCGGCAGGGCGCGCAAAGCGGCCAGCAGCGCATCGGGATCAGCGGTATCGATCAGGCCGAGCCGCCCGGCGCCATAACCCAGCCCGCCGAGCACGGCTTCGCCGAGGCCGAGCGACTGGGCCAACGGCAGCAGATCGTCGCGCTTCGGCGCCGCCAGCACCTGCACCATCGAGGCACCATAGGCGAAAGCGGCAGCAACAAAATCAATGCCGATTTCGGTGATCGAATAGACCGCGAAGGGCAGCACATGCGCCGGCAGACCATCGCCATGACGGGCCAAGGCATCGATCAGCGGCGCACCATGTTTTTCATCATGCACCAGCAACACCGCCGCATTGCCGCCGGCCGCGTGATAGGCCAGCAGCATGGCACGCAATTTCTCAGCCAGCGTGGCGGCGGGCGGCAATTGATAATCCGCCGCGCCGGTCGGGCAAACTGCGCCACAGGCGCCGCAACCAGCGCAGATATGCGCATCGAATGCCACCTTGTCGCCATCCGGCCGGATCGCGCCGGTGGGGCAGACATCCAGGCAGCGATTGCAGCCGGTCTTGCGCGAGCGGCCATGCGCGCATAATTCGGCATGATACTGCACATAAAGCGGCTTCTCGAATTCGCCGACCAGATCCGCCGCTTCGAACAGGACGCGCTGCACCGCCACCGGATCGTTCGGATCAACGCGGAAATAGCCATCGCGCTTGTCATGCGCTGGAAAGAGCGGCGTGCCGCCGGAAAGATCGATGATGATATCGCAACGCGAAACGGCACCCTGGCGCGGCGCACCGAAACGGAGCTGGCTGCGCGAGGATGGTAGCGGCAAGGCGTAATCGTCCACCACCAGTTCAAAGGCACCGAGATAACCACGCGCACCACGCACATGGCCCTGCACCACCGGAATATCCATGCGCGGCTGGCCGGACACATCACGCGGCCGATCCAGCATCACGGTGATATCGAGGCGACTGGCAAGCTGGCGTGCCACCTGGATAGCGCGGTCGTCGCGGCCATAGATCAGCGTAACGCCAGCGGATTTCAGCGGCACCGTGGGCAGCACCGGTGGCGCCACGGTGGCTGCGGCCAGCAAGGCAGCGATCTTCGGCGTGGCAGCCTCTGCCTCGCTCGACCAGCCGGCGGTTTCGCGAATATTCACATAGGCAACCGGCGTGGCGGATTTGCGCTCGCTGCGCTGCTCGTCAAACAGCGGGGCTTCCTGGGTGCAGGCCACCAGCAACGGCTCACCCGCATCCAGTGCCTTGTGAAACCGGTCAATCTGCGTGCGGCAAAGCTGGGTCGCCAATGCCGTATCACCGCCTTTGCCCGGAGCCACACCGCAGGCACGCGCCAGCGCCACACCATCCAACGGCATGCTGCCTTCGCAATCGCAGACCAACAGGCGTTTGCCTTCCAGGCGCATCCAGATCCATCCCCTCGGCCGATTTCCAGCCGGGATTTGCCCATGCCGGATTTGGTTTCCGCGTCAAACAATTATAGTATTTCACGGCTGCCAAGGCCAGCTTGAGGGGAGTAACCGTGCCGTGTTGAAAGTGTTTCTCGTCAGCCTGTTCTGCCTGGCCGCCTCGCCTTTGCTGGCGGCCGATCTGGAACCGCCCAGCCTGGAACGTGGCGAGGAATTGTGGGGCAAATGCCGCGCCTGCCACAGCCTGGAGCCGAATGGCCGCAACCTGGTCGGGCCGCGCCTGCATGGCATGTTTGGTCGCCGCGCCGGCAGCGTAGCTGATTACCGTTATTCCGAGGCGATGAAAAATTCCGGCGTGATCTGGAGTGATGCCAACCTGGATGCGTATCTTGCCGCGACGCAGGATTTCATGCCCGGCAACAAGATGTATGGCGGCCTCGCCATTGCCCAGGATCGCGCCGATCTGCTGTTCTGGCTGAAGCATAAAATGGGTGTGAAATAGCGCTAAAACAAACGGATTTGTTGCTCAGCTGCGGCGGGCTTGCTATACTTCATCTGCAAATTTCGGGAGGATTATCCATGAAAGCTTTTCTTGCTGGTTCCGCTGTCGCCGTGCTGCTCGCCGTGGCTGCTGCCATGGTGCTGGATACGGTGAACAAGCCGGTAGATACCGCCTTCACCACCCAGAGCGCCCGCGTCTCGCATAACTGATCCAGCCGCGTTGCGACCGGCGCCGCATCAAGGCGTCGCAATCAACCCGCATCATCGCGATGCGGGTTTTTCTGTGTCATTTCCCCGGTTCGACCAACTCGCCGCTCTCCAGCGACCAGACCTTGATCACGGTGTCATAGCCGCCGGAAATGCCGCGTTTGCCATCAGCCGAGAAAGCCACCGCCCAGACCGGTTTTTCATGCCCGGCAAACTGACGGATTTGCCTGGCTTCGGCCAAATCCCAATACCGCATCAGCTTGTCGCCACCGCCGGAAAGCAGCCTTTTGCCATCGGCCGAAATCGCCAGGCCAGTGACAAACGCGCCGTGGCCGGGCAAGCGGCCCAATGCCTTGCGCCCGGCGATATCCCATAGCCGCAGCGCGCCATCGGTGGAGCCGGTGATCGCGGTGCGACCATCCGGCGTCACCACCACGGCATTGACGCTGGCTTCGTGGCCGGTAAGGCTGGCGATCTCCTTGCCGCTGGCAATATCCCAGATGCGCAAGGTCAGATCGTAGCCTACCGAGACCAGTTCGCGGTCATTCATCGCGAAGGCGACCTGCATCACATTGGCCTGGTGGCCCTCGAAGGCGCGCAGGAATTTGTTGCTGGTCAAATCCCACAGCCTGACGCTGCGATCCCAGCTGGCAGAAGCCAGCAACTTGCCATCGCGGCTCAACGCCAGCCCGGCCACGTTATTCACATGGCCTTCAAGCCGCGCGGTTTCCTTGCCGCTCTGCAAATCCCAGCGGATGATCTTGTGATCCCAACTGCCCGATACCGCAGATATGCCGCCGGGCAGGAACAGCACCGCGTTCACCGAAGCGGTATGGCCATCCAGCACTTTTTCTTCGCTTTGGGCGCGCAAATCCCAAAGCCGCAAGGTGTAATCCCAACTGGCCGAGAGCAGTTTGCGGCCGTCCGGCGACACCGCCACGCTATTGACCATGGCGCCATGACCGAGCAGATCAGCGCGCGCCGAGAATGGCAGTAGCACCAACATGCAGGCTGCCGCAAATTTGCTGAAAAAACCGAACCGCTGCATGCTGGTCATCGCCCCCTCTCGATCTGGCGCCAGCATCATCCTGCCGTGATGGCGGCTTGTCCAGCCACCGCCTCACGGCGCCGGCTAAACAAAAAAAGCGGCAGCCTTGCGACTGCCGCTTTTGCCCGATCCGCAAAGACCGGAAGGAATGAGACAGGCTCAGTCGTCGCCGGCTGCCACCTTGCCGCTGCCAAGTTGCTGCTGCACCCAGAGGCTGTGATGCTCCTTGGCCCAGTTCACATCGACCTGGCCACTGCCCATGGCATCGAACGCGCCTTCCATACCGACCGAGCCGATATAGATATGGGCCAGGATCACCGCCACCAGCAGGATGCCGGCAATGGCATGCACCAGATGCGAAATCTGCATCCCGGCCATGTCGGTGAAGTAGAACGGGAACATCAGGATATAGCCCGACACCGCCAGCGCCACGGAACCCAGCACCACCAGCCAGAACAGCACCTTCTGGCCACCATTGAACTTACCGGCCGGCGGATGCACGCCCTTCTTCAAAACGCCGCCGCCCTGGGCAAACCAGGCCACATCCACCGCGTTGAAGACATTATGCTTGATCCACATCACCGCCATCAGGAACACGCCGAGGCAGAACGGGAAGCTGAGATAGTTATGCGCAATCTTGCCGTAATGGGCCAGGCTGGCAAAAACCTCCGGCCCCAGCACCGGCCGCACCACGGTGAGGCCGAAAGCGAGATTGAGGCCGGACAGGCCGAGCACCACGAAGCTGGTGGCGGTGAGCCAATGGGCAAACCGCTCCACGCCATTGAAGCGCTCGATGGTGCGGCCGGAAAGGCCATGATCCACCTTGATGCGGCCCCGGATCGCCATGAAGGCGGCCAGGCCGACCACCACCAGCACCAGCAGCCAGCCACCCAGCGACTTGACCGGTCCTTCCCGCATCTCGCGCCATTCGCGGCCCTGCGGCTGAATCAGCAGGCCGGATTTGGCATCGGGAATCGAGACCCGGCCCTGCACCGGATTCTTGAGTTGCTCCAGCAGCACGGCATCGTTATTGGCCGGCGGCTGCTGCTGCGCCTGAACCGGCGCAACAGCGAGCATCGCTACCATGGCAAGCGCGGCCCAGAAGCCTCGTTTCACGAAGGTCATGCGCGTTTCCTTTCCCGAACCGTCAAGCACCGAGGCCGCCCTTGTAGGCCGTGGCCCAGCCCCAGGCGCCGGAGCCATAGCCACGGCGGCTGACGCGTTCCTTGTAGATCGAGGCGATCACATCACCATCGCCGGCCAGCAACGCCTTGGTCGAGCACATCTCGGCGCAGAGCGGCAGCTTGCCTTCGGCCAGGCGGTTGGCACCATATTTGACGTATTCTTCCTTGCTGTTGTCGGCCTCCGGGCCGCCGGCGCAGAAGGTACACTTGTCCATCTTGCCACGGCTGCCGAAATTGCCGACCTGCGGATATTGCGGCGCGCCGAACGGGCAGGCGTAGAAGCAATAGCCGCAGCCGATGCACAGATCCTTGGAATGCAGCACCACGCCTTCTTCGGTCTTGTAGAAGCAATCCACCGGACAGACCGCCATGCAGGGCGCGTCTTCACAATGCATGCAGGCCATCGAGATCGAACGCTCGCCCTTCTGGCCGTCATTCAGCGTGACGACGCGGCGGCGATTGATGCCCCACGGCACTTCATGCTCGTTCTTGCAGGCAGTGACGCAGGCATTGCATTCGATGCAGCGCTCGGAATCACAGAGGAATTTCATGCGGGCCATGATGATATCTCCCTAACCGGCGCTCAGGCCGCCTCGATACGGCACAACGTGGCCTTGTTCTCATGCATGTGGGTCACCGGATCGTAGCCATAGGTGGTGACGCCGTTCACCGACTCACCCAGCACCACCGGATCGGTACCCTGCGGATAGTTCTTGCGCTGATCCACGCCCTGCCAGAAGCCGGAGAAGTGGAACGGCATGAAGGCGACGCCCTTGCCGACGCGCGGCGTGACCAGGGCCTTGACCTTGGCCTTCGACTTGGCTTCCGGGCCATAGACCCAGACATCCTGGCCATCCTTGACGTTGAGCCGCGCTGCATCGTCGGGATTGATCTCGACGAACATGTTCTGCTGCAACTCGGCCAGCCACTTGTTGGAACGGGTTTCCTCGCCGCCACCCTCGTATTCCACCAGACGGCCGGAAGTTAGGATAATCGGGAAATCCTTGCTGACATCCTTGTCCTGAATGCTCTTGCCGAGATGCGGCAGGCGATAATCGCGGCGATCCGCCATGGCCGGATACTTGCCGACCAGATCGCGCCGCGAGGTATAGATCGGCTCGCGATGCACCGGGATCGGATCGGGCAGGCCGAAGGCATTGGCGCGCGCCTTGGCGTTGCCCATCGCCTGCACACCATGCGCCATGGTGACACGGATGATGCCGCAGGACAGATCGATCGCCCAGCCGACGCCATCGGGATTGTTGCCGCCGATCCGCTCGATGGTGGCACGCTCGGCATCGGTCAGTTCGCTGTCCCAGCCCATCTTCTTGAGCAGGCCGTAGGTGAATTCGGGATGGCCGTCCTTGATCTCCGAGTCGACCGGATAGGAACCATCGGCCAGCAGCGACACGCCGTTGCGCTCAACACCGAAGCGGGCGCGGAAGGCACCGCCGCCATCCTTCACCGGCAGGTTGGTGTTGTACAGCACATGGGTGCCGGGATGCTTCATTTCCGGCGTACCCCAGCACGGCCAGGGCAGACCGTAGAACTCGCCCTTCAGCGGCCCCTTGGTGGCGCGCAGCGAGACGATGTCGAAATCGCCCTGATACTTCATATGCTCCTTCAGGCGTTCCGGCGACTGGCCGGAATAGCCGATGGAGATGGTGCCGCGATTGATCTCGCGCAGGATGTCTTCAACGCTCGGCTCGTCGCCAGCCTCGATCTTGATGTTCTTGAACATCTCCTTATCGAAGCCGAGCTTCTGCGCGAACTTGTAGAGAATCCAGTGGTCCGGCTTCGATTCAAAGATCGGCGCCACTACCTGCTCGCCCCATTGCAGCGAGCGGTTCGACGCAGTGCGCGAGCCACGGGTTTCAAGCTGCGTGCAGGCCGGCAGCAGATAGGTGCCGTTCTTGCGCTCAGGCAGCGCGGCGGCGGTGGTCGGGTGCGGGTCCACCACCACCATCAATTCCACCTTCTCCATGCCGGTGCGCATCTCGGGCATGCGCGGCACGGTATTGCCGCCATGGCCCCAGAAGAACATCGCCTTCACGTTGTCCTTCTGCTCCAGGTCCTTCTTGTCAACCAGCACGGCGTCGAACCAGCGGGTCGACGGGATGCCCTTGGTCTCCATCATCTTCTTGTCCTGGAAGCGACCGAGCATCCAGTTGTAGTCCACCTCCCAGACCCGGCACCAATGCTTCCAGGCGCCTTCCACCAAGCCGTAATAGGCCGGCAGCGTGGTGACATCGAGGCCAAGATCGGTGCAGCCCTGCACATTGCAATGACCGCGGAAGATGTTGGCGCCGCCGCCTTCCACGCCGATATTGCCGAGCGCCAATTGCAGGATCGACAGGGCGCGCACATTGGCGGTGCCGACGGTATGCTGCGTCACGCCCATGCACCAGATCAGGGTGCCGGGCTTGTTCTTCGCCATGGTTTCGGCGACGCGCTTCATCTGCTCGCCGGGAACCCCGGTCACCTTCTCCACTTCATCCGGCGTCCACTTGGCGACTTCGGCGCGGACATCATCCATGCCATAGACGCGCTGGCGGATATATTCCTTGTCTTCCCAGCCATTCTGGAAGATGTGCCACAGCAGGCCGTAGATCACGGGGATATCGGTGCCGGGGCGGATGCGCATGTATTCGGTGGCATGCGCCGCCGTGCGGGTGAAGCGCGGATCGATCACGATCATCGGCGCCTTGTTCTTCTCCTTGCCGCGCAGCACATGCTGCAGCGATACCGGATGCGCCTCGGCCGGATTGCCGCCCATGATCACAATGCACTTGGAATTGTGAATATCGTTGTAGCTGTTGGTCATCGCGCCGTAGCCCCAGGTATTGGCGACGCCGGCGACGGTGGTGGAGTGACAGATACGGGCCTGGTGATCGATATTATTGGTACCCCAGAAGGCGGCAAACTTGCGGAACAGGTAGCCGCCTTCATTGGAGAATTTCGCCGAGCCGAGCCAGTAGACCGATTCCGGCCCCGACTTCTCGCGGATTTCGAGCAGCTTGTCGCCAATCTCGTTCACCGCCGTATCCCAACTGATGCGGGTCCATTTCCCGTCCACCAGCTTCATCGGATATTTCAGGCGACGGTCGCCATGGGTCAGTTCACGGATCGAGGCGCCCTTGGCGCAATGCGTGCCGAGATTGATCGGGCTTTCCCAGGTCGGCTCCTGGCCAACCCAGACACCATTCTCGACTTCCGCCGTCACGGTGCAGCCCACCGAGCAATGGGTGCAGAGATTCTTCTTCTTTTCGATCTTGGCACCAGCCGATGGCGCCGCCTCGGCGCGCTTGACCATGCCGCTGCCCAGCGTGCCGATGGCCGCCAGACCACCGGCAGCCATGCCGGAGGCCTTGAGGAAACCACGGCGATCCATGGTTTCGAGCGCCGCGCCGGCCAGCATGCCGCTCAGGCGGCCATGGCCGGGCTGCATCGACTGCGCGTTGGTGGTGGAACTTTTCTTGATCAGCATGGTGGGGCCTCGCGATCCTGCAACAATGTTCAGAGCCGGCTCGGAGCCGGTCCGGGCTCAGAGCCGGTCAGAGACGGTTCTGGGCGTAGTAGGTCTTGATATGGTCGGTTTCGCGGTAGCGCGCCTTCTTGCGCTCCTGCGCATTTTCGGCGGCCTCAACCGGCGCCGGCGCAACGGCCACCGCCGCCACCGTGGCAGCAGCGGCACCAACACCGGCCCCGCGCAGGAAGGCGCGGCGGCCGAGCTTTTCCGGCTGGTCCTGCTGGCTCATATCGGCCTTGCTCGTGTCAGGTTTGCTCATATCGGGTCCTCCCGTCAAAAACTGCGCGCGACTCAGGCCGCGAGCGCGAAGCCTTGGGTTTCGATGGCGAAAAACAGCCGCCCGATACGGCCCAGCGGACGCAGCAGCGCGGCGTTCTGAGCGGCTTCGAGATCGGCGAAGAATTTATCGGCCCAGGGCGCCAGATGCGTGTTGAAAAAACGCTCCTGCTGCGCCACCGAAGCCGGCGCGGCGCTTTCACCGCCGGCAATCAGCTGGCCCATCATTTCGCACAGCGCGCCGATATGGTCCTCGGGCTCCACCACACCATCGGCAGCAGCAAAACCCAGGCGCTTCATGTCGCCACGCAGGCGGGCCAGCGGCTGCTCATAGAGAAAGCCGGTGCGGTAATACGAGGCATAGGGCAGCAATTCGCCACGCGCCAAGCCAATGAACAGTGCGTCCCATTCCTCATGGGCGCGCTCCAGCGAGGTGGCACGGGCGAGGCCTGCCAGTTCGGCAATCGCCTGGCCCAGAGCCGAGGCATCACCCTTGAGCTGGCTCAGCGCGGTCAGCAGCGCGGTATCCGGTCGCCGCGACAGGCAACGGGCCAGCAGCACATACATCTGTGCGCGCCACATTTCCTCATCGGGCAGATCAGGCCGGGCATCAGGCGCCGCAGCATCCGGGAACAGGTCGGGGCGCAGCAGATGGCGGCTCACTTCACCACCGGTCGCCTTTTCGATCGGCAACACATATTCCGCAGGAATACGCTCGGCCCGGTTGAGCCAATGCCAGACATTGGCCTGCTTGACGCCAAGCAGACGTGCGAGCTGCGTCTGCCCGCCGACAATACCAATAGCTTTCGCCAATGCTTCCGACACGGTGTTCTCCCCTGCCCGGTTAGACTACTAATCGTTTTGTCGTTACGCAATCTATATCCGGTGCCAAACCACCAGGAAGTGCTTGATTTTTCAGCATGATTTCTTCGCAATTGCGAAATTTTGCGAGTGATTTTCACTAACTTTGATTATAATTATTAATAGCTATATTCCACATAGTGGAATTTCCCGGAAAACTGATTTTTCGGCTGATAACCTGCCAAAGGCGCCCACAGGCAGGAATTTCAGCCCGTCACTCCAGGCGGCAGGCCATTCACACAAGGGCTGCCGGATTCGGCCAGCCAGCCGACCGTTTCAGGCCGGCAGCGCCCCGCCATGACGGCGGCGCGGCGGCGATTCATCAGACGGCTGCGGAGCACTGAGCCTTGCCGGCTCCAATTTGGCATCAGCTTCTGCCGCCGGTTCGGCTTCAGCCACCGGGCCAAGGCGTACCGAACCGGTTCCGGTCGCCGGCGTTTCGGGCTGCGGCAAAGCCGGCGGCTGCTCTGTACCATCCTCGCCGGCTTCTGCAGCCGGCTCGTCGGGCAGAATATGCTGCACAAGTTTTTTGATATCGTCGGTCGGCAACAGATCGCCATAGCCCGGCGCAGTGAAATCCCAGTTATATTCCACCAATGGTTTGTATTCGAGCACACTTGGCTCGGTCAGCCACAGCTTGCGCAAGGCCTGGCGGCGCAATGCCTCGGGTACGCCCTTGGCCAGGAAAACCGAGAAATCACTCTCGGCGGTCAGGCTTTCAATCGGTGGCAGCGTCGCGGGATCAAAGGCAGCTTCATCCGCCGGCATAACCGGCGCAGGCGGCTCGGCCCTCGCTGCCGCGTCGCGCAATTCGGCCTCGCGCACCGCCTGTTTGCGCTGCGTCCAGCGCGAAAGAAAACTGTCGCCGCTCATCACTCGTCTTCCGGTATCTGGCGCAGCGGGTCGCTGGCATAAAGCCGGGTGCGGCGCGCCAATGCCTCCGGATCGGCCTTGTCGCGCTTGCGCTTGAAACGCTCGGTGCGCGGCGGATTGCGCTCCACATAATCCTGCATCCACGCGCGCACACCTGGCGGCATCGGCACAAAATCCACGATATCGTCCCCGGTATCGTTATGGGCATGGGCTTCACCGGGATCCACCGAGGCACCATAAAGTTCGATCCGGCCAGCCTCGGCACCATGGCGCAGAAACACCCACACCGCCGGCTCGCGGCCGTCCAGATTATAAGCGTAGGTTTCGCTCTCATGGCGAAACAGCGTCAATTCCGCTGTGCCGGCATAAAACTGCGTCCAGCCCTCACCCTCCGCCACCATGGTCCAGGGCGGCGATTCCGGGATGCCATCCAGCACCTGCACCGGCCGCCAGACAAAATCGATCCATGGGCTGGTGGCACGGCGGCGTTCCAGGATGACGCCGATTTGGCGGATTTCGGTTCCAGGCGGCAAGGTCATGGCTCAATGTCCCGGATTAAGCGGCAGGTTCACCACCAGATTCTGCGGCTTCATGCGCAGCAGGCCATCATTGCCTTGCGCCAGACCAAGATAGACCGGCCGGCCGGCGACACGCGGCAGCATCAGGCTGGGATCACGGAAATCCAATCGGAACAGCGCCAGCACCTGCTTCAGCCGCGCTTCCGGCACGTCCTCGCCCTGATACAGCGCATTCATGATCGCACTGGCTTCGGCATCCAGACCGACATGCCAGACCCAGCGTTCGTCGCGGATGGTCTGCACCGGCTGCACCTGCACCTCGGCGCCCAGCAGATGGCCAATCCAGGCTTCCAGAACACGAGCAAAGGCATCCTGGCCGGGCCGGGTGAAACTGATATCCAACACCATGTCATGCCGGTCGCTGCGCGCCCAATAGGCGGTGCCATTCTCGCGGGTGAGAATGTCCATTTCCACCTCACGCAACACCGTGCCGGCCTGGCTCACCAGCGCGCCCAAAGCGCCGAAGCCGCCGGTGCGGCCCAGGCCCTCCACCGTTTCGTCATCAGCCAGCAGGATGGCGCCCTCGCGCAGCGAGGCGCGCTGCACGCGGAAGAACAATTCAGCGGCCCGGGCCTGAAATGGATCGTCGCGCCCTTCCAGCAGGCCACGCAGGATCACCGCCGCCATCTGATCGATGAACAAAGCCGGCAAAGCCGGGGCGCCGGGCCGGAACAGCGCACAATAAGCGGCCTCCACCGTGCCGCTTTGCTGCAACAGATCGCGCAAGCGCAGAAAAATGGCGAAATTCTCTCGCGCATCGGCATCGGCCAGGGCGGCCAGTTCATCCGGCACCACCGCCCGCAGCGGCATTTCCAGCAAGGCGGCATGCAGCGCGCGCTCGCGGGCGCAGGCTTCATCCGGCGGCATCATCTCCGGCCGGCTGAGATAGGCGCGGATAAAATCCTCGGTCACGCCCAGGCGGCCTTCGGTGGTGCGATCAAGCAGGTGATACCCGCTGGAGAGCCAGAAATCATGACTCATCGGGAACGATCTCCCATAATTTTGCATGCGGCTTTTCGCCGGGCGGGGTCACGACGCGGAACTGTTCCACGATGCTGTCGTCCTCCAGCCGGCGCGACAGGGCCAGCAGGGTATTCACCGGATGCTCGCAAAGCCCGGCGGCATAGTCCAGTTCTTCACGCGCCGCTGCCTCTGCCGCCGCCCGGCTGGGCGGATTGAAACGACGGCCGATCTGCTGCGCCAGCAAGGTCACCGCCGCCTCGAATTCCGCTTCCGGCACACTCGCCACACTGACCAAAGTGGTCCAGCCGAAACTGGCGATGCCCAGAAAGCCATTGGCGAAGGCCTGCCGCGTCTTGCCGGCAAGCTGCTCCGGCGCGATATCGGCAAACATGAAGGCGCCCGGCACCGCCCATTCACCGGGCTGGGCGCAGGGCTCGAAGATGCGGCTATCGGTGCCATCAAGCTGAATACAGCGCGGCAGCTTGCGGATCATGGTCCTGGTTCCGGGCCTGGTTCCGGGCCGGTTTCTGCCAGCGGCAAAACCCAGCTTGGCTGGCGCAGGGCGGCGCGCAGCACACGCAGCCGTTTGGCCGTGCCATCATGCAGCCATACATCGCCATTCGGCTCCAGCTTCACGTCACGCACCGCCTGATAACTTTCGGCAGCGCGGCGGATCGGCTCGAAACCGGTTTCCTGCCAACGGTTGAGCCAGGCCAGCAGATGATGCGCCAGCGCCTCCACCAGCAGCCGTGCCGTCGCCTCGCCACAGCCTTCTTCATAAAGGCTGGTATATTCCAGCTCCAGGCCGGGTTCATCGGCGGAACTCAACGGCGCCAGTTGCAGCGTGAAGCCCAGCACCAGCCAGTCCGGCACCTCTGTCATGCCCTGCTTTTCCACCAACGGCCCATGCGCCAGACGCAAACCGCCCGCCGTGGCATCATTCAACAGCAGGCGATCCGGCCAGCCCAGCGCCATCGGCGTCTCTGCCGGCGCCAGGCTGGACAGCGCATCCAGCAGGGCCAGGGCACCAACCTGGCTCAGGCCGAGCGCCGCCTCCAGCGGATCGAGCGGGCGCAGCAGCACGGCGGCATTGAAGCGGTCGCCGCGATCCTGCCATAGCAGCAGGCCATCCGGCCCGTCGGCCTCGGCGGCAGCGATGGCACTCTCGAAGGCATCATCCAGACAGAGCCGGGCTTCATAGCCGGGCGGAAAGATCGGCCATTCATCATTCAGCATGGGCATCATTCAGCATGGTCATGCTCGGGCTTGCAGCCGGGCCAGCAAAGCCTCGGCCTCGGCCAGTTCCTCCGGCGTATTGGCATTGAAAAACGGATCGACCGGCTGGGCGGCGAAATCCGCCACCGCCAGTTTGTGCCGCGCGGTCCAGATATCCACCTTGCGCAAGCCCTCCTCGGTCACGGCGCGCCACAGATCGTCATGCAGCGCCACCGGCCACAGCCCCACCACCGGATTGGGCCGCCCGCCAGAGGCGACGCAGGCCAGTTCGGCGCCGGCAGCATCACAGGCGGCAACCAGCCGCGCCACCAGATCCAGCGGCAGGAACGGCCCGTCGCTCGGCACGGTGACGATATGGCTGATAGCCGGCTGGTTCTGCCGCGCCCAATGCAGGCCGGCCAGCACACCCGCCAGCGGCCCGGCAAAATCCGGCACCGCATCGGCGGCCACCGGCAGGCCATAACCGGCAAAGCGCGCCGGATCGCCATTGGCATTGAGGATGATGCCGCCGACCTGCGGCCGCAGCCGGCGCAGGATGATATCCAGCAAGGGTTCGCCGCCCAGCCGCTTCAGCCCCTTGTCGCCACCGCCCATGCGGCGGGCCAGGCCACCGGCCAGCACCACGCCCAGAACCCTACTCATCACGGCCGCCTTTGCGGCCGGCCCGGCCCGGCTCATCGGGCTGCTGCGCCGGGTCGGCGTCAAAAACCAAGCGCTCCGGCCCGGATAGCGCCACAAAGCGCCGGCCCTTGGCGCGGCCGATCAGCGTCAGGCCCAGTTGCTGCGCCAGTTGCACGCCCCAGGCGGTGAAGCCGGAACGGCTGATCAGGATGGGGATACCCATCTGAGCGGTCTTGATCACCATTTCAGAGGTCAGCCGGCCAGTAGTGTACATGATCTTGCCGGCCGCCGAGAGGCCATGCTGGCGCATATAGCCGGCGATCTTGTCCATCGCGTTATGGCGCCCGACATCCTCCATATAAACCAGCGGGCGATCCCCTTCACACAGCACGCAGCCATGAATGGCACCGGCTTCGAGGTACAGGCTGGGACAGAGATTGATCTGGCGCGACAGGGCGTAAATCCAGCTGGTATGCAGCCGTGCCGCCGGGTCCAGCGTCACGCCATCCAGCGCTTCCATCATGTTGCCGAACACGGTGCCTTGGGCGCAGCCCGAGGTCAGGGTCTTTTTCTTCAGCCGCTCCTCGTAATCGGTGCGCCGGCTGGTGCGCACCACCACGGTATCGATCTCGGCATCGAAGTCGATGGCAGTCACGTCATCATCGGGCAGCAGCATATGCTGGTTGATCAGATAACCCAGCGCCAGATAATCCGGATAATCGCCGATCGTCATCATGGTGACGATCTCCTGGCCATTGAGATACAGCGTCAACGGCCGTTCCACCGGCACCCGGGTCTGCACCGGTTGGCCATCCTGGTCGATCCCGGCCACCGCCTCGGTCAGGCGTGGATTATCCGGATCAGGGCGGAGAATGAAATGGGGCAAAACCTGATTCATGCCCCCTGTATAATCCACCCGCCCGCCGCTGGCGATATTTTGTGCAGCAATTGGCGACCGAACCCTATTTCAGGCCCAGGCCATGCTGGTCAGTTTGATATTCTGGTAATCCTGGATTGCCTGGCGCCCGCCTTCCCGGCCCATACCGGAATGATCCACACCGCCGAACGGCGCTTCGGCATGGGCCACCAGGAAGGTGTTGATCCCTACCATGCCGGCCCGCAATCCGGCCGAAAGCCGCTCGGCTTTTGCGGCATTGCCGGTGAAGCCATAGGCGGCAAGGCCATAGGGCGTGCCATTGGCACGCCGCAAGGCATCGTCCAGCGTCTGGAACGGCGCCACGGCGGCCACCGGGCCGAATGGCTCTTCCTGCATGATGCGGGCATCATCCGGCACGGCGGAAAGGATCGTCGGTTCCAGAAAGAACCCCTTGTTGCTGCCTTCCGGCCGCCGACCGCCGGTTTCGATCCGGGCGCCGCGCTGCACCGCATCGGCGATCAATCCTTCCACCTTGCTGCGGCCCGATGCCAGCGTCAGCGGCCCCATGGTGGTATCCGGCGCCTGGCTGTTGCCTAGCTTCAGCTCGCGTGCCTCCGCCACCATGCGTTCCAGGAACCGCCCCATCACACTCTCCTCGACATAAAAGCGGTTGGGCGCGATGCAGACCTGGCCGGCATTGCGGAATTTGAAGCTGGCACATTGCACGGCAGCGGCTTCCACATCCGCATCGGCACAGACGATGACCGCCGAATGTCCACCCAGTTCCATCGAGCAGCGTTTGACGGTTTCGGCCGCCTGCGCCAGCAGCATCTTGCCGACCGGTGTCGAACCGGTGAGCGAAATCTTGCGTACCTCATCGGCGGCCATCAGCGCCGGCACAATATCGCTGGCCCGCCCGGTCAGCACCTGCACCACGCCAGGCGGCACACCGGCCGCGACACAGGCCGCCGCTATCAACGTGGTGGTCAGCGGCACCTGCTCCGAAGGCCGCACGATCACCGGGCAACCGGCGGCCAGCGCAGGCGCGATCTTGCGCACCGGCAGGTTGACCGGAAAATTCCAGGCGGAAAATGCCGCCACGATGCCGACCGGCTCCGGTGCAGCAATCAGCCGGCCGCCCTGGCGCGAGCGGATGGTTTCGCCAAACAGGCGTTCCGCTTCGCCGGCAAACCAGTCGAATTGTTCGATGGCGGCATTCACTTCGCCTTCCGACTGGGAAATCGGCCGGCCGATTTCGAGTGATAATGCGCGCGCGATATCCTTGCGCCGCGCCTCCATTTCGCGGGCGATACGGCGCAGGATCTTGCCGCGCTCCCAGCCATGCACCGCCGCCCAGGCCGGCAAAGCAGCACGGGCATGTCCCAGCGCCGCCGCCACTTCCGCTGCGCCACAGGCCGGTTGCAGCCACAATAGTTCCTCGGTGCAGGGATCAAAAACCGGGATCGAGTCCTGGCTGGTGCGGTCATGAAACACCCCGCCAATCAGGGCGTGCGGTTGATCGATATTCATTTCAATCATTCCCCTCGAAACCCCATAGTCGGTCACTGCGAGGCAGTAACGCCGCCATCGATGTAAACCACTTGCCCGGTCATGTAGCTGCCGGCCGGGGCGGCGAAAGTGATCACCTGGCCGACAACCTCCAGCGGCTCGCCGATGCGACCGAGCGGATTACGCTCCAGGATGAAATTGCGGAAAGCCGGCCGCTCCAGATGCGGGCGAATCCGATCCGACTGGATGAAGGTCGGCGCCACGCCATTGACCGTGATGTTATGCGGCGCCAGTTCCATGGCATGTTGCTTCACCAGCATCACCAGCGCCCCCTTGGTGGCGCAATAGGCGGAATAGCCGCGCCCGCGCAGGGCAAGCTGCGAGCGCACCGAGAGCAGATGGATATGGCGGCCACCCTGGCCGCGGGCGATCTGATCCCGCGCCACCGCCTGGCCCAGAAACATCGCCGACCGCAGATTGGTCTCGTACATTTCATCGAAGGTATCCGGCGATACTTCCATGATGGTCTGCTCGCGCTGGATACCGACGCAGTTCACCAGCACATCGATACCGCCCAGGCAGGCAATCGCCGCATCCGTCGCGGCCTGGATCGCCTTCGGATCGCGCGCATCCAGCGCAATGCCATGCGCCTTGCCGCCTGCGGCATTGATACGCTCGGCCAGCGCCACCGCCTTTGCCGGATTAGGCCCGGCAATACAAATCTCAGCCCCAAACCGGGCCATGGCGATGGCGACCGCTTCACCAATGGCGCCATAGCCGCCGGGCAGAAATATCCGCAGGCCGGTGATATTGAACAGCCGGTCGATCCGCTCCGGCGCCAGTTCGGGGGTGAGGCTGCCGGTCTGATAGGTCATGCGCGCACCTCGACGCCAGCGGCATGATAGACACTCTCCATCAACTCAAGGGTTGCGAGATTATCGAGCCGGTCGGTTTCAAAGGGCTCACCGCTACGCAAGCCGGCGATGAAGGCGCGCATCGCCGTATCAAAACATTCCTGATAGCGGCCAAGCAAATCCACCTGTTCCACCGTCTCCGCCTCCCGGCCAACGATGAAAACGCGATTGAGGTCCATGATGATGGTGCCCTGGCTGCCGATCACTTCCAGCCGATCACCATGCAAGGGCGGATAACCCGGCGCACACAGGCTGCCATCAGCGGTGGCGATCAGGCCATCCGGCCCTTCCATCAGGATGGCGGCGGTATCCTCACCGGGCAGTCCTTGCGCCAGGCGGCCAAGCCGCGCCGCCACCACACGCAACGGACCAACCAGGCAACGCAGCACATCCAGATGATGGATCATGGTTTCGAACACCAGGTTGCGCGAAAACTCTTTCAAATAGGGCTGCCGCTGGATCAGGAATGGCACATCAGCCGGACCTTCGCATAACCCGGAACCCCGGCATGAAATCGCCGCATGCCGCACGGCGCCGATACGGCCCTCGTCGATCCAGCGCCGCACGGTCATGTAATGCGGCCGGAAGCGGTAATTCTCGTGCACCATGAAACGGACGCGCTCACCAACCACACCTATCAATTCGCGCGCCTCTGCCACCGTGGCACACATCGGCTTCTGCAGCATGATATGTGTGCCATGGTCGGCTGCCAGCCGCGCCATGGGTGCATGGGCCGAGACCGAGGCGGCGATATCGGCGATATCAAAATCGCCATCGGCAAACATCGCGGCAGCATCGGTATAAATCCGGCCGACGCCGAATTCGGCAGCGCGGGTTTCCGCTTTGGCGATATCCAGATCACAGACCGCCACCACCTCGGCACCGGCAGCCTGCCAGGCCCGCAGGTGATATAGGCTGATCAGGCCACAGCCAATCAGGGCGACACGCCATTTTGCTTCACTCATCGACCCGCTCCCTGAACCGGCCATAGCCGTAATACCAGACACTGCCCTGCTGCGGTGCGGTGCGCAGGGTGTGCCGCGCACCGGCAGGAATGCGCACCAGATCGCCGGGCCGGCAATTGGCATGTTCCGCTTCCACTTCGATGACCATGCTGCCTTCTGCCACCACCACAAATTCATCGGTGTCATGCACAAAATCGGCCCAGACCTGGCCGGGTGGATCGCGAAACACCGCAAAGGAAAAGCCCGGATGATCGGCCTGCACCGCTGCGGGCGAGACCGGCACGACATAGGCCGATGGTCGGAACACCTTCATGCCGCCCGCTCGCGCAACAGGCCGCCGAGATAGGCCTGAGCCGGCTCGAAGGCCATCAGTGCCTGGTAATCCGGCAAGGCGGTGACGGCGCCTTTCTGCACAAAAATATACTGCTCGCAAATCTCCTGCATGATTTCCAGATGAAAGCGCTCATTGGGATGCACGCAGAGAAACACCAACCGGCCTTCCGCCCGCAGCCGGCGAAAAAAATCCAGCATGAAGCCGATATAACCATCCTGGGTATTGAATTGCGGCTCATCGAACAGATGCACCATCGGGTAAGCCGAATCAGCCGGCTCCAGCAGCATGTTCGGTATCCAGGAGCGGAAATGCCGCACCTGATAGGATTGGTGATAATGGATAGCGAGGCGGTCGCGCTGATCGGTGCGAATACGATGGATGTTCTTTCCCAGCACCCGCACTTCGCCGGCACTCGGCAGATTGGACCCGGTGATCAATTCAAACAACGTGGTCTTGCCCGAACCGTTCGGCCCCATCATGCCGACCACGCCCGGCTGCGCGATGGTGAAATCGGCATTGAGGCGGAATGTCGGTCGACGCTCGAAACGGCTCTTGTAGTAGATTTTTTCGAGGCCCCTGACCTCCAACATCGCGGTCATGGTCTAGACTCCGATCAGGCGGCGGCGCCGCACGGGATTATCCAGCAGCTCGCGGGCGCGCCCTTCATGCTCGATGCGGCCACGCTCCATGATGTAGAAACGGTCGGCCACTTCCAGCGCCGCCAGCGCATTCTGTTCCACCACCAGCACGGCAACGCCCTCATCGCGCAAACGGCTGATGGTGCGCATCACCGCCTGCACGATATTGGGCGCCAGGCCCTGGCTCGGCTCGTCGAACAGCACCAGGCCGGGCGATGCCAGCAGGGCGCGCGAGATCGCCACCATCTGCTGTTCGCCGCCCGACATATTTTCGCATTCGCGCGGCATCAGATATTCCAGCGCCGAGAAGATGCCGAACATCTCGCCCAGGCTCCAGTTGCGATAACGCGAGCGGCGCATGCCGAGGGCCAGATTGCGCGCACCGGTCAGGCTGGGAAATACCCGGCGATCATCCGGTACCCAGGCAATGCCCTTGCGGGCAATGCGATGCGTCGGCAGATCGGTGATATCCTCGCCGGCAAAGCTGATGCGGCCTTGCCGCGGTGGCGACAGGCCCAGGATCGAACGGATGGTAGTGGTCTTGCCGGCGCCATTCGGACCCAGCAAAGCCACCACCTCACCCGGGCCGATCTCCAGCGACACGCCGAACAAAGCCTGGGTTTCGCCATGAAAAGTCTCGATGCCGGCGATGGAGAGCATCATGCCACCTCACCCAGGGCCGAGCGGGCGACCCATTTATTGGCCTTGAGCATTTCCGGGCTGCCCTCGGCTATCACCTGGCCCCAATGGATCACCGAGATGCGGTCGGCCAGTTCGAACAGGAAACGCATGTCATGCTCGATCACGCAGATGGTGTATCGCGCGCGCAAGCGCTGGATCAGCCGCATCAGCCCCTGCGTCGCCTTGGCGCCAAGACCGGCGGTTGGTTCATCAAGAAACAGGATGCGCGGTTCGGCGGCCAGCGCGACGGCGATCTCCAGCGCGCGCCGGTCGCCATAACTCAGCGCCTTGGCATTGTGCCAGGCACGATCGGCCAGGCCGACCTGTTCCAGCACCGCCAGCGCCGCTTCGATCAGCGTGGCATCGCCAAAGCTGGGCCGGAATGGCCGGGCAGCAATGGCGCGGAAAGCCGGCAAAGCCAGCATCACATTTTCGATCACAACGGCATCATCGAACAGATTCATCATCTGGAACGAGCGCGACACGCCGAGCCGGGCAATGGCATGCGGCTTCAGCCCGGTGATGTCGCGGCCATCAAACAGGATACGGCCGGCATCCGGGGCGTGATGCCCGGTCAACACATGAAAACACGTGGTCTTGCCGGCGCCATTCGGCCCCATGATGCCATGGATCGAGCCAGCCTCGATCGACAGCGAGATATTCTCCAGCACCACGCGGGCGCCAAAGCGTTTCTGGATACCTTCCGCCTTGAACAAGCTCATCACGCATGCTCCGGCTTGGTGGTGGTTTTTGGGCGGGGCAGATACTGCCGGGCGACATGGCACAGGCCGGCCACACCTTCCGGCCGCAGCATCACCATGATCACAAACAGCAGGCCATACCAGAGCAGCCAGGCCTCGGTGAGGCCGCCCAGCACATCGCGGGCGATGAAGTAGAGCACCACCCCCAGCACCGGACCCCAGAAACTGACCAGGCCACCGCCGACCAGCACCATCATCACGATCAGGCCGGATTGATGCAGGCTCATCACATCCGGATAGGCGCTCTGCTGCGCCATGGCGAACAGTCCACCAGCCAGGCCGGCACAGCCGGCAGAGAGGGTGAAAACCAGCCATTTCCAGCGCCAGACATCATAGCCGACAAAGCGGGCGCGGGTTTCATTCTGGCGGATCGCCTGCAGCACGCGGCCAAACGGCGCGTTGACGACACGCCACAGCACGATCACCACGACCAGGGTTATGGCGGCCACAAACCAATAGAAGTTGGTGTTGTCGTTGAGATCAAAGCGCCAGGGGCCGAGCACCAGATCGGGGCGCGGAATGCCGAGCAGACCATCCTCGCCGCCAGTGATGCCATGCAGCTTCATGGCGCAGAACCAGAAGACCTGGCCAAAGGCGATGGTGAGCAGTGCATAATAGATGCCGCGCCGATGCGACAGGAAAGCGCCGACCACGGCACCGGCCAGCGCAGCCGCCGCAATCGCCGCCAGCAGGCCGCCCCACAGGCTGACCATGGCATGAAGCTGAAACAGGCCGAAGGCATAAGCGCCAATGCCGAGATAGGCGCCATGACCAAAGGAATGCAGCCCGGTGAAGCCGAAGAGCAGATTGAAGCCCATAGCGAACAGAATCCAGATCGCCATTTCGATACCGAGATATTCATAAAGCCCGACCCGGCCGATCCAGAAGGGCAGCGAGACCAGTACGGCAATGAAGAGCAGCATTGGCGGCGTGAGAATAGCGCTGCCGCGCGGCGGGATATCGGAAAGCGAAATCATTGCTCAATTCTCCAGCGCGCTGCGCCGGCCCATCAGGCCGCGCGCACGGAAGCCAACAATGGCAATCAGCAGCAGATACATCGACATCATCGACCAGGCCGGGGCATAGGCACCGGTGATCCCGGTGACCAGGCCAACCAGCAAAGCCGCAATCACCGCACCCCAGAAACTGCCAACCCCACCAATCACGATGATCAGGAAGGCCGGGATCACCACATCCACGCCAAGATGCGGGCGCAACCCCCAGATCGGCGCCATCACCATGCCGGCAATCCCGGCCAGAAAGGCGCCGAAGCCAAAGACGAACAGGCGCAGCCGGGCCAGGTCATAGCCGAGCGCCCGCACCATTTCGCTGTCATGCGCGCCGGCCTTGATGATGGCGCCATAAGGCGTGCGCTCCAGGAACAGCCAGACCAGCAGGATGGCGATGATGGCAAAGCCGGCGGCATAGAATTTGTAGGTGGAAAAGATCAGCCCGCCCATCAGGAAGGCGCCGCTGATCATCTGCGGTACCGGCAGATTCTGCTCGCCGGTACCCCAGATCAGGCGGATGGCTTCCTCGATCACCAGGGCGGCGCCGAAGGTGAGCAGCAGGCCATAAAGCGGTGCCTTGCCATAAGTTGGCCGCAGGCAAAGCTCCAGCAACATGCCGCAAATGCCGGCAAAAATCGGCCCCAATGCCAGAGCAAGGAAATAGCGCCCGGTGATCGGCAGGCTGAGCCACCAGGCGCCGAAGCCGGTATCGGCGAACCAGCCGGCGCCAATGGTGGAGAGCGCCAGATAGGCCCCCAGGGTGAACAGCGAGCCATGCGCCAGATTGATCACTTCCATCACCCCGACAATCAGGGTGAAGCCAAGGGCAATCAGGGCGAACAGCAATCCCAGGGTGACGCCGTTGATGATATGCGGAAGCAGGCTGGTCATGCTTGGTGCAGGCCAATCAAGAAGTGGACACGGATCTGGCGACAGAAAAAGGCGATACGGGGCCGATGGTGCAGCCCCGTATCGCCCAGGGCTTCAGGCATCGAAGCTCGGCGTCGCCTCGTAGGATTCCAGCTTGCAGGCGCCGGCCGCGTCTGTATCCATGGCTTCCTGCGGCGAGGTTTCGGCCAGAATCTTGAACATATCGTCCTTGTCCTGGCTGCCGACATTCGCCGTCGCCTGATAGATCGTCTGCTGCACCTGATGCGTCACCGGATCGATCCAGGCATCATGATGCTGCATGCGGTCGCGGGCCGACATCTTGTAGCCTTCCAGCGCCTTGATCACCTTGATGTTGTTGGTGGAACCGGCGCGCTCGATGGCGGCGAACAATTCGCGGGTGGCGACATAGCCGTTGTAAAACACATTGCCGGGCACCCGCATGCCGGTATCGGGATACATGGCCTGATAACGCTTCACGAATTCCGCCACGCCGGGCAGATCGAGCTTGTAATACCAGGTGGTGCCAAACATGCCGAACAGGTTGTCGAGCGGCAGGCCGTAAACATCCGGCCAATCCTGCTGATTGTTGAGCCAGACCGGCTTGTTGCCCATGCCGAGCTGGGCAATCTGCTGCCGCATCGCCTTCTGGTCGTCGCCGCCGATGGCGGCCGCCACCACGCCGGGATTGAGCTGCTGGATTTTCAGCAATTGCGAGGAGAAATCGCGCGTACCCTGCGGCACCAGGATTTCTTCCACCATGTCGCCGCCATATTGCTTCAGCAATGCCTTGGTGGCCGCCGAGGTGGAATGGCCCCAGACATAGTCATTGGTCAGCAACACCCATTTCTTGCCGTATTTCTCAATCGCCGCCTTCACTGAAGCCTTGGCGAAATTGGTGCCATTGGCATCCCAGACAAATTTGACGCGATGGCAGTTGGCGCCGGCCTCGGAGGGGGCGCTGGAATTGGTGTTCATGTAGATGACGCCATATTTCTGCGCCACCTGGCTGATTGCATTGGCAACACCGGAATGGATGGCGCCGATCAGAAAGCCGCAATTCTCGCGCGTGATCATGCGCTCGGCGACGCGGCTGCCGGTGGCCGGCGTGGTTTCGGTATCGAGATGCACGTATTCGATCTTGCGCCCAAGCACACCACCCCGGGCATTGGCTTCGGCAATCGCCATCATCATGCCGCGCCGGTCGCTGGCGCCGGAATTGGCATATTGCCCGCTGGCATCGGAGGTGAAGCCGATGCGGATCGGCTTCATCGACGGCTGGGCATAGACGCGGGTATGCGCCCAGGGGCCGTAAAACGCCGCACCGCCGGTGGCCATGGTGGCTGCGGTAAGCAAACGGCGGCGGGTGATCTTGAATTTCGACATCTATTTTCCTCCCTGCATGGCGCTCTTGTCGGGCCAGCTCTTGTTCTCACCAGTGGTTGAACACGTTTTCAAACAAAGTGAATGGAAATTTTAATTCCGTCAATAAATATTTGTTCTATTGAATTGAATTTTTTATCAATCCCTGGAAATCACCGCTAATACATTGTAAACACTGATGGATATGCCGCATCCGAGACCAACGACAGGCACCGAAAGCCCCATGCCAAAACCCGAGGCCGAAACTTTTGATGGACTCCGGCAGCGCATTCGTGACCGCTTCGCCACGCTCAGCCCGCATCTGCAGCGCATTGCCCGCGCCTCTTTCGAGGAGCCGAACGGCTTTGCCCTCAACACCACGGCGAAAATTGCCGGCGACCTCGATATCCAGCCCTCGACCCTGATCCGTTTTGCCAAGGAATTCGGCTATTCCGGCTTTTCGGACATGCAGAAGGTGTTTCGCCAGCGCCTGATCGAAGGCGAAGCCACCATTCGCGAGCGGGTCTATTCCGAGGCCAGCAGCCGGCCGGCGCCGCCTGATGTGGGCGATCTGCTGCGCAATTGCGTCGATGCCCATGTCGCGGCGCTGCGGCAATTGCTCGATAGCAGCGATACCGCCAGCATCGCCGCTGCAGTGGAGATGCTGCGCGGCGCGCGCCATGTCTATATCGCTGGCCTGCGCCGCTCGCGACCGATTGCCGCTTATCTGTCCTATGCCCTGATGCGCTCGGAACGCCCGTGCAGCCTGCTTGATTTTGCCGGCGGCATGGCCGGGCCGCAGATCGCCACCATCGGCGCCGAGGATGTGCTGGTGGCGATTGCGTTTCCGCCCTATTCACGCGCCGTCGTGGATGTGGTGATGGATGCCTTTGTCGGTGGCCGCAAAGTGCTGACCATCACCGATGGGCCGGATAGCCCGCTGGCCGCCAATTCGCAGCTCCGGCTCTATGTCGATGCCGGTGCCGCCTCGGCGTTTCAGCCGATCTCCGCCGCTATCGGCCTGGTGCAGACACTGGTGACGGCTTTGACCTGGACGGCGCAGGATAACCGACCGGAAGCCTGAGCCTGAACCGCCAATTCCCGGGCTGTGGCGGCTGCTGACGCAGCCGAACGAACTGGTATAAGGTCCGCTGCGTTGAGCCCTTGAAGGGCCGTTTGCGGCGCGATGCCGGCAAGCAGGCGAGAACAGAAGAAACGATGGCAGCACGCGTGGCGATAGTGGTCGACTGGCTCGCGACGGCAGGCGGCGCCGAGCGCGTGCTGGCCGAAATGCTGGCGCTCTACCCGGATGCCGACCTCTATAGCCTGGTCGATTTCTATGGCGATCGCCGGTTACTGGGCGAAAGGCGGATCACCACCAGCCCGCTGCAAACCCTGCCCATGGCGCGGCACTGGTTCCGCGCCGCCCTCGGCATCATGCCGATGCTGATCGAGCAATGGCGCTTCCATCACTATGATCTGGTGCTGTCATCCAGCCATGCCGTGGCCAAAGGCATCATCGCCGGCCCGGATCAGGTGCATGTCAGCTATATCCACACACCAATGCGCTATGCCTGGGATTTGCAGGATCAATATCTGCATGGCGAAACCGGCCGCTGGATGCGGCGCTGGATGCTGCACCGCCTGCGACTGTGGGATCAGCTTTCCGCCGCACGGCCGGATCTGCTGCTGGCCAATTCGCATTTCATCGCCCGCCGTATTGCGCGGCATTGGAACCGCCCGGCCGAAGTGATCTATCCCCCGGTGGATATCGAGCGTTTCCAGCCTGGCGGCGCGTCGTCGGATTTTTACCTCACGGTCAGCCGCCTGGTGCCTTACAAACGCGTCGACCTGCTGCTTGATGCCTTCGCCGCCATGCCCGAACGGCGCCTGGTGGTGATCGGCGACGGGCCGGAGATGCCGGCACTGCGCCGCCGGGCGCCGGCTAACGTCACCCTGCTCGGCCAGCAGCCGGATAGCGTGGTGGATCAGCATATGGCAGCCTGTCGCGCCTATATCATCGCCGCTGAGGAGGATTTCGGCATCGCGCCGCTGGAAGCCCAGGCCTGTGGCAAGCCGGTAATCGCGCTTGGGCGCGGCGGCGCCTGCGAAACCCTGGCCGGGCCTCCAGGCAACCCACCGACAGCCATGTTCTTCGATCAGCCGACAGCGGCGGCGATCCGCCAGGCGGTGGCGCATTTCGAGGCCGACGCGGTGCCGATACAGGCGGCGGCCTGCCGCGCCAATGCCGAACGTTTTGCGCCGGCCATATTCCGCCAGCGTTTCGCGGCAGCGGTGCAACGCGCCATCGCAGAGCATCAGCAGCGTCGCTGCGGGCCGGTTGCCGCGACAGGGGCCGATCATGGCGGATGACATCGTTGCCAGTGAAAAAGTGCGGGAATATCTAGAGGGCGACGCGCAAGCCCTCCATCACGTGATGCGCGGCGATCTGCACGCGGCCTGTATGATACGTGCCGCCAAGGCAGCCGGCATTGCGCGCGAAACCGTCGAACTGCCGGCTGGCATCGAACCGGCCTGCCCCTGGCTGCGCCTGAACTTTCCCGACAAGACGGCATATTTCCGCACCGGCGCAATCCTGGTCGGCCCGCCCGGCGCCAGCCTGGATGAATGCCGGCTGCTGAATGGCAACGCCGCCGCGCTGATCGACGATAAACGCGCCTGCAAGGAACTGTTCCGTATCCTGGGCTTTCCCACGCCGGCCGGCATCACGCTCGGCCCGGATGATGAGGAAAAGGCGGTGGCCTGGTTCAATACTATTGGCAAACCGGTCTGTCTGAAAGCGAACGGCCTGGGCCAGGGTACCGATGTCTATCCGGCGCTCGACGATATCAGCGCTGTGCGCGACGCGTTCCGCCGCGTATTCAGCCGCAATCGGGATGGGCTGATCGAGGAACATTGCCCAGGCCAGGCCGTGCGCTTCCTGTATCTGCGGCCCAAGGTGATCGCGGTCCGCATGGATTTGCCGGCCAATGTCATCGGCGACGGCGTGAGCGATATTGCCATGTTGATCGAGGCCAAGAATGCCGAGAAAACCCGGCGCACCGGACACAAGCCGATCCTGGTCGATGATGATGTGACGACCCATCTCCGCCGCCTGGGCCTGAGCCTGCATGATGTGCTGGAAACAGGCCGGCGTATTTTCCTGCGTTCGGTTTCCAATGGCAGCAAGGGCGGCGACAGTATGGAATGCCGCCGGCTGGTGCATCCATCCTATATCCAGGCGATTGAGCAGCTTTGCGGCCTGATCCATGATTTGCGTATCACCGCCGTTGACACCAAATTGCTGGACCCGGTACAGCCGGCTAATGTCGGCAACTATCATATCCTGGAAGTCAACAACCGGCCCGGCCTGGTGCCATTTCATTTCCCCTGGGAGGGCGAGGCTCAGGATGTTGCCATGCCGATCATCCAGGCGCTGCAATCCACATATTGGTATCGGACGTGACAGTAATTGACCAAGCACCACAACGCGTAGCCGAAGCTTTTACCGGTGTTGTGCTGGCGCAACATTTCCATGCCGCCGGCGACATTCAGGTCGCCTGCCTGGTGCTTGCCGCCCGCCGCGCCGGCATTGCCGCCACCGCCGTGGCCGGATCGCGCCACCCTGGCCGACCAGCAATGCCTTGGCTGATGCTCGATCTGTCCGGCCGGGTGGTCTATTGCCGTGAAGGCCGCCTGCTGAGCGGTCCCCCCGGCACGCCGCTGGCGGAATGCCGCAGTATCAACGGCAATATTCTCAGCCTCATTGAAAACAAGACCGCAACCAAGGTGCTGGTCGAGGCGCTTGGTTTTCCAGCACCCATCGGCCGCGATTTCGACGCCACCGAGCAGCAGGCGGCAGAGGCGTATTTCCGTTCGGTGGGCCACGCGGTCTGCGTCAAACCGGTCGTGGGCAGCCTTGGCAAATCGGTATATCCGAACATTGCCGATAGCACCGCCTTCCGCTTTGCCTTCGCCGATGCAGCCGCGCATGATCGGCGTGTCATCGTGGAGCGGCATATCCCGGGACAATCTTTCCGCTTCTTTTTCGTGAAGCCTATCGTGGCCGGTATCCGCATGGATATGCCAGCCAATGTGGTGGGCGATGGCCAGACCAGCATCGCAGACCTGCTGACCCGGAAGAATGCGGAAAAGCTGCGGCGTACCGGGCAGAAACCGGTGCAGATCGGCGCGCTGGAGCAGCAATTCCTGGTCGATCAAGGGTTCACGCCCGAAAGCATTCCCGGCCTTGGGCAGCAGGTCTTGTTGCGCCGAATGTCCAATGCCTCGCAGGGTGGCGACAGCCTGGGCTATCCAGCCGACCTGCATCCATCCTATGCGCAAAACATGGCGCGGCTATGCAACGCGCTGCACGGCCTGCAAGTGGTGGCGGTTGATGCCGTGCTCAGCGAACCGGCAGCACCGGCGCGGCCCGACAACTACGCCATCATCGAACTCAACTCGGCCCCCGGCATGGTGCAGTTTCACTTTCCCTGGACCGGCGCGCCGCAGGATATGGCCGGGGCGATCATCGCACGTTTGCAGCATGGCGATGCCTGGCCGGACAGATCATAGGTCATGACCGGCCTGTCGCTCATCGTCGCCACCCATGGCCGCAGCGCGGAACTGCGTGCGTTGCTCGATTCCCTGCTGGCCCATGGCGGGCCGGCGCTGGACGTGATCATCGCCGATCAGAATGACGATGATCGCGTTGCCGAGTTGCTGCGGGTGCATCCGCTGCAGACGCGGCATCTGCGCCTGGCACAGTCCAATGCCAGCGCGGCGCGCAATGCCGGCGCGGCGCTGGCGCGCCATGACTGGCTCGGCTTTCCCGACGACGATTGCCGCTTCCTGCCGGATACAATGGCCGCCTTGCGGCAAGCCATTGCCGAGAGCAATGCCGATATCATCTCCGGCATCACGGTGGATGAGGCGGAACAGCCCAATATCCTGCGCTGGCGCGGCCAGGCCGGCCCCTATGACCGCTGGAACCAATGGCGCTGCGCCACCGAGGCAACCTTGTTTCTGCGCCGCGACCTGTTTCTCGCCGTGGGCGGTTTCGATGCCGATTTTGGCCCCGGCGCGCCTTATCCGGCGGCCGAAGCCGCCGAAATGCTGACCCGCCTGTTTAGCCGTATACCGGCGCCACTGGCCTGGTTCTCGCCGCAGATCCGGCTTTACCACCCGACCAAGATTCCGCCCTGGACGATGGCGGCGGCCGAACGGGTTTACGCCTATGCCAAAGGCGAAGGCGCATTGCTGGCCAAACACCCTTCGCCATCGGTGCGGCTGCGCAGCCTGCGCTTTCTGGTCAAGCACAGCCTGGCCGGCTTGCTGCCCGGCATGCTGGCTTATTGCAGCCGCCGCAAATTATCCGGTTTCGTCGCCGGCTATCGCCAATATGCCAGGCAGTGCCGCCTTGCGGCTTCCGATGCACCACCGGCCCTGCAACGGCGCCAGGCGCTTGCCGATCTCGCCGCGCTGCTTGGCGGCCAGATCGGGCCGGGCCAGATCGGACCAGGGCAGATCTCCCGGCTGCGCCAGGATGGCGCGGCCCTGCATCAGGTGGTGGACCTGGCGGTGCAGCACCAGTTGCGCGGCCCGCTCTGGCGCGCCCTGGTGCGCCATGGGCTGATGGCGCCGTTGCCGCAAGCCCTGCGCGCCAGCCTGCCTGCCGGCCATCCGGCTCGCATCCTGGAACGCGGCTGGCGCCATGAGGAGCGCGCCGGTACACGGCTACGGCAGCAATGCAGCCAGGCAATCACGGTGCTCAATGCGGCCGGGATCGAACCGATGCTGCTGAAGGGCATGGCCCTGGTCATGGCGGAAAACCTGCCCGAGCCGGCGCGCCGCTGGATGTGCGATATCGACATGCTGATTCCGTCCGCGCAAATGGCGGCGGCGCGGTCGGCTTTGCTGGCCTGCGGCTACCACGAAACCGACAATCCCGCCGCTCCGCATCACGCAGCACCGCTGGCGCTGCCGGCCAACGATGCCGGCGGCGCAGGCGGCGAACTGGAATTGCATCACGACATGGTGCTGCCAGCCTTGCAGCCGGCCTTGCCCACCGCCCTCGCCTGGCAGACGGCGCGCCGGATCGACAGCGACGGCCTGCATTTTCTGGTGCCGGATGCCGGCACAGCCATCCTGCATACCGCGCTGCATGCCCAGGCCGGCGAGCATAGTTTTGCGCGCGCCCGCATCCCGCTGCGCCGGCTGCTGGATTTCATCTATCTGGCACGTCGATACGGCGATGTGGTTGACTGGCCGGCACTGGCGGCACGGGTGCAACTGGCCCGGCAACAAGTTCCGTTCGAAGTGAACTTGCTGCAGGCCCAGCGGCTTTTTGGCCTGGCCTGGCCATTGCCCGATCCGCCCAGCCTGCGGGCGCGGCTGCATTGGCGCCTCTGCCTGGCCGCAATCGCCGATCCGGAGCGGCTCGGGCGCCTGCTGCATGGCCTGCTGGAATGCCGGCAGGCATTCAGCGCTGCCGGCGCCGGGCAAGGCCTGCTGTCGCGCCGCGTTGCCCAGGGCCGGCTCGCGCTGCATCTGGCCCTGAAATATCGTGGCCGCATCTGGGCGCGGCTGCTCGGCCGGCGTTAAATGTCAGCATCATGATGCCGCCGATTCGCTTCCAGTTGCTCACGCATGACATCGCCATTCATGTCGACGATGCCGGCATACGCCAGGCGCTGGCCTATCTGGCGCTCGACGCCGACCATGCCGCGCCACCACGTTTCACCCTGAATTATACCATACTGCCGGCAGCCGGCGGCGGCTTCGATATCTGCGAGAATGGCAACCACATCGCAGCCGGCATCGCGCCCGACGCCGTGATGCCGCTGCTTTACAGCGCCTGCCACAAAGCAGCACATGATGCACTGCCGCCGCATCTCCGCCTGCATGCCGGCTGTGCCACGCTGGGCGGCAAGCGGATTCTGTTCATCGGCCGCAAAGGCGCCGGCAAAACCTCGCTGATGCTGCGCCTCGCCTTCGACGGCACCGAAGTACAGACCGACGAGCGGATGCTGATTTTCGCCGACGGGCAAACCCTGCCCTATCCGCGCCGTTTCCATGTCCGCCCGGGCAGCCTGGATTTGCTGCCTGAACTGGCCGCCCACCACCACCGGCTTCCCGTGGCGCAGACCCCTGAGGGCGGCCGGCTCTATGCCTTTGCCCCCAGCGATATCGGCCGGCGCTGGAAGATCGAACCCGAGCCGGTCGATGCCCTGGTATTTCTCAAGGGCAGCCATGGCGCGGCAAGCCGGATCGAGCCGCTCGGCCTGGAACCAGCCATGCGGCGCCTGCAGCGCCAGACCACTTTTCCGGTGCGCGACAGCGACTGGTTCACAGTTCTGCTCCGGCTTGCCAGTTGCGCCGGCAGGTATCTGCTGTACAATGGGGAATTGAACGCATCCGCCACTATACTCCGGCAGACCTTCATGGCCGCGCCGCCCTAGTGGTCGGATCATCTCAGTTGGGCAGATAATTCTGGAAAGTCTGGCAGATGGATAAGAAAGATCCGCTTGAGCGTATCGACCCGAGCAAGCGTGCTCTTTTCAAGCGTCTCGCCATTGGCACGGCTTTTGCGGTACCGACCATGGTGTCGTTCGACATGAAATCGCTCGTTGTTCATGTCGGCAATCACGCCTATGCCGCCTCTGGCGGTGGCGGCGGCGAAGGTTGAGTGTTGCCAGCTGTCTTCCGCTGATCTTCAGCAGACGGCGACAAGATGCAGGCCCGGGCAATGGACGTTGCAGCCGATAACTTTCCGCGCAAAAAAGCCGGCCTGGAAATTGGCGATGCTGCCGATGGTTTTGTCATTCACGACAAAAACCGGGATCGCATTCATTATCTGAACCGCACGGCGGTATTGATCCTGGAACTTTGCGATGGCGCCGTGAGCCCCGACACCATCGCCACCCTGCTCCAGACTGCCTATGACCTGCCCGAGCCACCGCATGACCTGGTGCAAAGCTGCCTGAAACGGCTTGCCGAAGAATGCCTGATCGACTGATCAAGCGCCCCGCTTCCCACGTCTGCTCCAGTGACGGGCGCGCGTGGTTCATATTCATGTGACCCGACCGAGGCTACTTTTCCTTGCCCCGATCGCTCCGGCCCCGAGCGGCAACGGTCTGGCGATGCGTGGTTTTGCCTGCCTCGAAGCCTATGCCCGCGACCATGAGGTCGATCTGATCGTGCTGCCGCTGGCTGGCGGTGGTCCGATTCCACCGGAAACCACCCAGCTTTGCCGTCATGCCGAGCGCATAGCACCCTGGCGTTATGGCGCGCACCTGGCCCGGCTGCGGCGCGGTTCCCTGCCGTCACTATGCCGCTATCTGCCCGGCCTGGCGACGCACCAGATTCTACATCGGCAACGAGGCACACCCCCAGCCATCCTGCATGTGCAGCGCCTGGCCCTGGCACCGCTCGGCTTGCGGGTGATGCAGGCCTTGCAACCGGGCGCCGCCCTGCTGGACCTGGATGAGGATGATGCCGGCACTTTCACATCCCTGGCCGGCCTGCTGCGGCTGCGCGGCGAACTGCCGGCGGCGGCAAAGGCGCTGCGTGATGCCGAGGCCTTCGCCAACCTGCAGCGCCAGGCCCTGCCCGGCTTCGACCATGTGCTGGTCTGCGCCCCCGAAGAGGCCAACAAGCTGGCCTTTGCGCATCCGGGCGCGCGGATCGACCTGATACCGAATGCGCCGCCGGCCCTCCGGCCGCTAGCGGCAACAAGCGCCGCAACGGCACGCGACATCGATCTGCTGCTGGTGGGAAATTTCAACTACCTGCCGAATCGAGACGGCGCTGAATGGCTATTGCAGCAGGTGCTGCCGCTGCTGCCACACGGGTTGCGCGTGGTTATGGCCGGCAACTGCCCCCCGGCCCTGGCGCGGCTGCTGGCATCCGACACGCGCATCACGGTATGCGGACCGGTGCCGGATCTGGCACCGCTTTATGCCCGTGCCAGGCTGGCGCTAGCACCGTTGCGCGCCGGCGGCGGCACCCGGATCAAAATTCTGGAAGCGGTGATGCAGGGCGTGCCGGTGGTCAGCACCAGCATCGGTGCGGCCGGCCTGCCCTTCCGTTCCGGCAGCCATCTCTGGCTGGCTGATGATGCAGCGGATTTTGCGGCTTGCTGCCTGGCGGCGCTGAACGATCCCAATATGGCAGCGCAGCGCGCCGAGGCCGCCCGGGCGATGCTGGAATGCAGCGCCCCGCGCGAAACGACTCTGGCCGCCATCGCCGCCCTGGCCGTAACAGCCGGGGCGGCGGCGGGACATCAGAACCTCAAGCGATAATTGCCGACCAGGCTGTAATCCGAGATATCGCTGCGGAATTGCGTGGTCGAAGCCTCGATACCAAAGGTGTGCCGATTGCCGCTGAATATGCTGGCCCCCACCGTGAAGGCGGTGCCGAAGCGATCATCGTAAGCCCGCGTGCCGGCATTATCCACCACACCCGGCGCGCTGCGATCGACATCATATTCGAAGCGCACCTGACCATAGGGCGTAAACGAGCCCCAGCTCGTCGGCACAACATGCGACAGCTTGAAAGCCAGCCGCGCCTGGCCGAGATGGTTGGTTCCGCTTGCCACCCGGGTCGTATCGCTCTCGGTATAGGCATCGGTGGTTTCGCGCAGATACAGATAACCGAGCGAGGAACCGAAACGCCACGGACCCGAAGCGGTATTGGCGTTCAGGTTGGCAGCGCCAAACCAGCGCGAACCATCGGTGCTGCCGCGCACATTGCCGCTATTACGTTCAAGGTCGTAATTCAGCAAGGCATAGCCTGCCGTGGCATCAAGGCTGAATGTATTGTTGATGATGTAGCCGATATAAGGCGACACCGCGATATTGTTGGCCTCGAAGCGGCCATTGTTATATTTCAGGCGGATATCGGCATGCTCATAACCCAGCGCCACACCCACCAGCAGATCATCCGTCACCAGGCGATCCAGACCGGTCACGAAGGTTTTGATGGTGCCTCTGAAATCGGCATTCTGCTGGTCGCCCGCCAGCCAGCTCACACCGCCATTGGCCCACACGCCCCAGCGATACGGGTCGTTGCCCGCTGCCCGGCCGGCGCCACCCTGCGGTGCTTCCGACGTGATGGTGCCGGCGGAGATCGAGCCGGTCACACTCGAAACCGCCTGGCTGATACGGGCGGAGATCATGCCCGCTGCCTGCTTGGTGGTTTCCTGCGCTATCTTCGCAGAAACGGTTTCTGTTGCGCCATAAGGCGTAACCGCCTCAGCTTTTGGGGCCAGCAGCGCCACCAGTGAGGCCAGGCCAAAGGCAAACACCAGTCCAAACCGTTTATGCATTCCCAACCGCCTGTCCGTTCCAAACTGCTTGTGCATCGCCAATCGCGCCGCCAGCAGACACGGTGAAATCCTCACCTTAGCCTGGCACGCCCCTGGGCAATCCTAGGGTGTAGGATAGCAGCGGGCGGCGCCGGAACCAAGGCCCCAATTCACAGTTTGTGGCGCCAATCCCAGCGGCGGACCACCATGCTTGTATAGCCCACCCCGGGTCGCGTATTGCTGGACACCCGATCCGGGTGGAGGGAGTGGTGCAAGCAGCGGCACGGCGATTGTGGCTTTTCGGCTCAGGGCTGTTACCAGCCCTGTCTGCCGCGCTTTGTGCCGGCGGATTGCTGCTCGGCGCCGTCTGCGTGGCCGCAGCGCATCCCCGCCTCGGTTTCGGCGTCTGGCGCGATGCCGAGGTGGTCAACAGCCTGTTCCATCTGGCGGCCGCCGGCTGCCTTGGCGGCCTGGCCCTGCATGTTGCCCGCAGCCGCACGAACTGGCGCGACCTGTGCCACCCGGCCCTGGCGATATTGGCCGGCCTGGCAGTATGGAGCATGATCAGCGCCGCTTTTGCGCCGTTTCCGCGCGGCGCATTGCTCGGGACACTGCAAAATAGTCTGGGTGCCTTCTGGTTCGTGGCCCTGGCCGCCTTTTTTGCCAGCGCGCTGCTGTTGCGGCGTTATCCCAGGCTGTTCTCGCTGCTGCTGCTGATCGCCGGCCTGGCCGGCCTGGCTGCGGCTCTGCTCAATCTGCGCCATGCCCATTGGATAACCGCCGCCTGGCGGGACTGGCTGCCCCATGGCACCCTACATGGCTTCAACGAATACCTGGCTTACTACGGCCTGCCGCTCTGCCTGCTCGGCCTGGCCACCTGGGTCCGCACCAGAGCCCTTGGCCTCGCCCTGCTGGCAACCGGCAGCTTCATCCTGGCCGTGTCCAACAACCGCACCGCCTGGCTCACCCTGCTGATCATCATGCTGACGCTGTGGCTCTGCCGCCGGCATGGCTTCGGCTCAAAGCTCTGGTGCTGGTGCGCCGCAAGGCCCTGGCGCCTGCTGACGGCTGTGCTACTGGCCGGCACCTTGATCAGCCTGTTGCCGCTGATCGCCGTGCATGTTGCGCCCGAAACCGCCGGTTCGCTGCAATCGCGGCAAATCCTGCACCGCGTGGTGCTGCCGGTGCTGGCTGACCCGCCGGTGGCGCTGCTGCTCGGCCATGGCTGGGGAGAATATGCCTCGGCCTTGCTGCGTCATCTGCCGATGACCGGCATCCGCTTTCTGCAATCGGAATGGATCGATTTCAATCGCGACCAGTTCCACAGCCACCATGCCGGGCTGGAAATCCTGTTCTCCATCGGCCTGCCCGGCCTGGTGCTGCTGATCCTGCTGCCGGCAGCCATGGTGCTGGGCAGCCGGCCGGCTTTGCGTCCGGCGGCCCTCGCCCTCGCCCTCGCCCTCGGGCTGGTTGATGCGATGTGGTTCGCCATGCCGGAAACCCTGGCCTTGCTGGCATTGACGCTGGCCGCGCTGGCGCCGCCGCCGCGCCCGGCTTATGACAAGCTGGGGTCAGGGATGCCGGTGCGTGGGATGCTGGTGCCTGGGATGCTGGCGGCATCATTCGGCGGACTGGCGCTGCTGCTGGTCTTCGCGGCAGCCTGGGAATGGCGCTATGCGCGCGGCATGGAGCAACTGAAATCCTGCCTGCAGCGCCCGGCCCGGCAGACCGCCTGCATAACGCCCACAATTCCCGCCGACCCGCGCGGCAATGGCCTCGGCCTGGCAATGCTGATCGAGGAAGCCGTGGCGGCGATGCTGCCCACGCCGGCGCGGCCACGCTGGCCGGCACGCCGCGTCGCGCTGCTTGGCACGGCACTGCAAGCTGCGGCGACAAAATGCGAAGCCGGCTGCGCGCCCGCCCTGTTGCGCGCCATTGCCAATGCCCATAGTGCCTTGGCCACCGCTCCTGCCACAACAGCTAGCAACGCCGTCTTCTCGCCCGAAGCCTGGCGCCATGCCGTGCTGCAATTGCTGGCTACGGCGCCAGAGCGCTATGATGTTGCCCTGGCTTACATGAACTGGCTGACGCTTCACGGCGATACTGCCGGCCTGCGCGATTTTCTCGCCCGCGCGCCAGACTCCACGCATCCGATCCGCTCATGGTTTGCCGGCCTGATGCTGCTGGAAGCGCCGCAGGCCGCGATACAAAGCCGCGGCCTGGCCCTGATGCGCCGCGCGCTTGCTGACGGAATCGAGCGTTTCATGCCCGTGGACCCGACGATCAAGCGCGATCTCGGCGCCTCCGGCATGATCGGAAATGGCCGGTGAAATGGCGGGCTGCTGCCGGCCTCAATAGGCGCCGCGCCGGCCCAGCACAACCGGGATTGTCTCGGCCAGGATGTAAAGATCGAGCGCCCATGAACGATGGCGGATATACCAACGATCATAACGGGCGCGGCGGCGGAAGCCGGCATTGCTGCGGCCCCGCACCTGCCATAGCCCGGTCATGCCCGGCAACACTTGCTGATACAATGCCAGGCCGGGGCCATAATCGGCGCTTTCACGCGGCAGGATCGGGCGTGGCCCGACCAGCGCCATCTGGCCCAGCACCACATTGGCAAGCTGCGGCAATTCATCCAGGCTGCTGGCGCGCAGCAAGCGCCCCATTCGGGTGACGCGCGGATCATCCCTGAGCTTGAAATGGCCGCTCATATAAGCGTCATAAAGCTGCGGCCGCAGCAGGCGCCAGCTCTCCAGTTGCGCTTCCGCATCCACGGCCATGCTGCGGAATTTGAAACAGCGGAACAGCCGGCCGCCTTTGCCGACCCGTTTCTGATTATGCAGAACCGGGCCGCCATCATCGAGACGGATCAGCAGTGCCAGCAACAGCAGCAATGGCAGCAGCAGCACCAACAGCAGCAGCGCCAGCAGCCAGCCGGGCAGCGCCCGCATCATGTGATCATTCCCCGTGCCGGCAGATGACGCAGCAAGAAAATATAAATCATTGATATAGCTGTAAAATCTGGTGGGCGGTGAGGGTTTCGAACCCCCGACATCCTCGGTGTAAACGAGGCGCTCTACCACTGAGCTAACCGCCCGCCGGGGCGTTCTTATAGCAGGCGTGGCGCTGGCTGCAAAGCATTGCCGGCGGGCCTGGCTGACCCCGCCCGCAAAGCCGGCTGACCCTGGCCCGGGGCCACAGAATCAGCCAGAGTAGCGCCATGTCCGTATCCGATTTGAGCGACCTGCCCGACGATCTTGCCCGCCTGCTGGCGCTGTGGCAGAGCAAATGCGCCGGGCGCAGCATGCCGGCGCGGCGCGACTTCACGGTGGAGGAATTCGCCCCCTGGCTTGGCCGCCTGCATCTGGTGCGGGTGGAGGGCGACGCGGCCGGCATCGAACAGAGCGATGGCCGTTACATCGTCTTCGCCACCGCCTCGGTGGAGCGCTATGGCCGCGAGATGACCGGTAAATCCCTGAGCCAGTATGAGCCGCCGGAAATGGCCCGGCGCGCCCTGGACGACCATCTGGCGCTGCTGCGGGCGCGCCGCCCGATCATCAATCGGGTGAATGACAGTTTCGGCCCGGTGCTGATGCACTGGACCCGGCTGGCGCTGCCGCTGAGCGATGATGGCCAGCGCATCGACCGCTACCTGGTCGGCCTGCTTTACCACCTCTGAACAAAACAGAGGCCAGCCCACGGCATGATGCCGAAGGCTGGCCTGAATGATCGGCAAAGCCGGGGCTGAAACTCAGCCGACGGCTTCCTTCAACGTCTTGCCGGCGCGGAACTTGGCCTGACGCGTCGGCGGCAGATCGATCCGCTCGCCGGTGCGTGGGTTGCGGCCCGGGCTGGCCCGGCGCGTGCCAACGAAAAAGCTGCCGAAGCCGACAATGCGGACTTCCTCGCCCTGTTTCAGCGAGGCGGTGATCAGTTCAAACACCGCCTCCACTGCCCGTTCGGCCTGTTCCTTGCTCAGTCCGGTGGTCTCGCGCACCTGGACCATCAGATCCTGCTTGTTCACGTGCCCGGCCTTTCCTTAGTGCTTGATCACGCCATGGTCGGTGTCGCCGCCCTCGGCTTCCACCACCGGCGGCTTGGCGAGATCCTCATCATCGGCCCATTCGATCGGGGTGAGCGGCGAAACCAGCGCCTCGCGCAGCACTTCCTCACAGGTCGACATCGGCAGAATTTCCAGCCCCTTCTTCACATTGTCGGGGATTTCCACCAGGTCCTTCTCATTGTCCTTCGGGATCAGCACCTTCTTGATGCCGCCCCGATGCGCCGCCAGCAGCTTCTCCTTGAGGCCGCCAATCGGCAGCACGCGGCCGCGCAAGGTGACCTCGCCGGTCATCGCCACATCCTTGCGCACCGGAATGCCGGTCAGCACCGAGACGATGGAGGTGACCATGGCAACACCCGCCGACGGGCCATCCTTGGGCGTGGCGCCCTCCGGCACGTGGATATGGATGTCGCGGCGATCAAACAGCGGCGGCTTGACACCGAAGGCAACAGCCCGCGACCGCACATAGGAGCGCGCCGCCTGCACCGATTCCTGCATCACTTCGCCGAGCTTGCCGGTGATGGTCATGCGGCCCTTGCCGGGCAGCATCACCGCTTCGATGGACAACAATTCGCCGCCCACTTCGGTCCAGGCCAGACCCGTGGTGGTGCCGACCAGATCCTCCAGCTCGGCCTCGCCATAGCGGAATTTGCGCACGCCGGCATACTTTTCCAGATTCTCCGGCGTCACCTTCACGCTCTTGAGCTCGGTGGTGAGGATTTCCTTCACCGCCTTGCGCGTCAGGTTGGCAATTTCACGCTCCAGGCTGCGCACGCCGGATTCCCGCGTGTAGTAGCGGATCAGATCACGCAGGCCTTCATCGGTGATCGACCATTCGCCCTGCTTCAGGCCGGCCGCTTCCACCTGCTTGTTGATCAGGTGGCGCTTGCTGATTTCCAGCTTCTCATCCTCGGTATAGCCGGGGATGCGGATGATCTCCATACGGTCGAGCAGCGGCTGCGGCATGCGCAGGCTGTTTGCGGTGCAGATGAACATCACGTCCGAGAGGTCGTAATCGACTTCCAGGTAATGGTCGTTGAAGCTGTTATTCTGCTCCGGGTCGAGCACTTCCAGCAAAGCCGACGACGGATCGCCACGGAAATCCTGGCCCATCTTGTCAATTTCATCGAGCAGGAAGAGCGGATTGGTGCTCTTGGCCTTCTTCATCGACTGCACGATCTTGCCCGGCATCGAGCCGATATAGGTGCGGCGATGGCCACGGATTTCGGCTTCGTCGCGCACGCCGCCCAGCGACATGCGGACAAAGTTGCGGCCGGTGGCGCGCGCAATCGACTTGCCGAGCGAGGTCTTGCCGACGCCGGGCGGGCCGACGAGGCAGAGGATCGGGCCTTTCAGCTTGGCCGAGCGCTGCTGCACCGCCAGATATTCCAGGATGCGCTCCTTGACCTTGTCGAGACCATAATGGTCGTCGTTCAGCACCGCCTCGGCATTCTTCACATCCTTGCGCACCTTGGTGCGCTTCTGCCACGGGATGGTCAGCATCCAGTCGAGGTAGTTGCGGATCACGGTGGCTTCGGCCGACATCGGGCTCATCGAGCGCAGCTTCTTCAATTCGGCCTGCGCCTTCTCGCGCGCCTCCTTGGTCAGCTTGGTCGACTTGATACGCTGCTCCAGCTCGGCCAGCTCATCGCGGCCATCCTCGCCCTCGCCCAGCTCCTTCTGGATCGCCTTGAGCTGTTCGTTGAGGTAATATTCGCGCTGCGTCTTCTCCATCTGGCGCTTGACGCGCGAGCGGATTTTCTTCTCCACCTGCAGCACGCCGATCTCGCCCTCCATCAGGGCATAGACCCGCTCCATCCGCTCGATCACATTGGCGGCTTCGAGCAATTCCTGCTTCTCGGAAATCTTCACCGTGAGATGCGAAGCCACGGTATCGGCCAGCTTCGAGGCATCCTCGATCTGGTTCAGCGACACCAGCACTTCCGGCGGAATCTTGCGGTTCAGCTTCACATATTGCTCGAACTGGTTGATCACCGAGCGGCCCAGCGCCTCAACCTCGCGCTGCTCGCCCGGCTGGTCGGCCAGCGGTTCGGCATAAACCTGGAAAAAGTCCGGATTCTCGCTGTATTTCACAATCCGGGCGCGCTGACCGCCTTCCACCAGCACCTTCACGGTGCCATCGGGCAGGCGCAGCAATTGCAGCACCGAGGCAATGGTGCCGACGGTGTGGATATCCTCCGGCTGCGGGTTGTCCTGACCGGCATTCTTCTGGGCGACGAGCAGAATCTGCTTGTCGTCCTTCATCACATCCTCCAGCGCCCGCACGGATTTTTCGCGGCCGACAAAAAGCGGCACGATCATATGCGGGAACACCACGATATCGCGGAGCGGCAGGACCGGGTAAAGCTGGGCTCGGGGGGAGTTCGCCATGGGGAAATCTTTGTCTCACTCGGGCACCGGGGATATCCCGGCAGCATCCGTTAACGGGTAAGATGGGTTCTAGTGGCAGCTACGTCAAGCCATGCCCCCGCCCACAAATCCCGGCTTTCCGCCCTCGCCGCCCGGCCTGCCACCATGGCGCGCGGCCATCGCTGCCGACAACTGCGCCAACCCCGAGTCCCGACTCGCCAGCAGCCATTTCAGGGCCGATTCCATCGCCCGAACCCCGGTGGCAGCGCGATACCGGGAGTTGCCGTTCCGCCCGTGTTCATTTTGGTTCGCAATGCTTCCGAATGCTTCCCGACGCTTCCCGACGCTTCCCGGCGCTTCCCGGTGCTTCCCAGGGCTGTCCGGTTGAGTCTTTTAATCAGGGGCAGGCGCCCGAATTCACAACAAAGGCCGTCATGGTCGGCGCAGGCCGACCATCCACGAGTTCCTTATTTTCCGGCCGGTTAAACAAACAACACGTGGATGGTACGCCTTCGCGTACCATAACGATCTCTGTTATGGGACGAATGGAGCGCGTTTTGCGTCAACCGTGTTCCTGGAGCACGGGGGATCGGACAGCCCGGTCTTGATGCGCGATTTCGTCAATACCCCAAGGACTAAAGCGGACAGCCGTGGGTCTGCACCCGGGCATGGCCATGATGGGAGGTGGGTTTGAGCGCCGCGGATATGGTCGCTGGCTTTTGGCCCAGGACTCAGGCGGGGGCAGAGAACGGGGGCGAAAATGGCGGCATGGTCGGCTCCATCTGGAATGGGGATAAAAGTCAATATCATTCCATTTATGATCAAACTCTGCCTTGCCCGGAAAACAAAAAAATGCCCGGCACTGGGCCGGGCATTGCTGACTTGGCGAAATGGCAGCCGGGCGGTTAGCCTCAGGCGCCGATATCCTCGCGCTTGCGGTCGGCATAGATTTGCAGCGGCTTGGCGCGGCCTTCCACCACTTCGGGCGAAATCACCACTTCCTCCACGCCTTCCATATTCGGCAATTCGAACATGGTATCGAGCAGGATGCCTTCCATGATCGAGCGCAGGCCGCGCGCGCCGGTCTTGCGCGCAATCGCCCGGCGCGCCACGGCGGCCACCGCCTCGTCGGTGAAGGACAGCCGCACATCCTCCATGTCGAACAGGCGCTGATACTGCTTCACCAGCGCATTCTTCGGCTTGGACAGGATATCGACCAGCGCCGGCTCATCCAGATCGTTCAGCGTCGCGATCACCGGCAGGCGGCCGATGAATTCCGGGATCAGGCCGAATTTCAGCAGATCGTCCGGTTCCACCTCGGCCAGGATTTCGCCCGAGCGGCGTTCATCCGGGCCGCGCACTTCGGCGCCGAAGCCCATCGAGGTGCCCTTGCCGCGGCCGGCAATGATCTTCTCCAGACCGGCAAAGGCGCCGCCGCAGATGAACAGAATGTTGGTGGTATCGACCTGCAGGAATTCCTGCTGCGGATGCTTGCGGCCGCCCTGCGGCGGCACCGAGGCAACGGTGCCTTCCATGATCTTGAGCAGGGCCTGCTGCACACCCTCGCCCGACACATCGCGGGTGATCGAGGGGTTGTCCGACTTGCGGCTGATCTTGTCGACTTCGTCGATATAGACGATGCCGCGCTGCGCCCGCTCGACATTGTAATCGGCGGCCTGCAACAGCTTGAGAATGATATTCTCCACATCCTCGCCAACATAGCCCGCCTCGGTGAGCGTGGTGGCGTCGGCCATGGTGAACGGCACTTCCAGGATGCGCGCCAGGGTCTGCGCCAGCAGCGTCTTGCCGCAACCGGTCGGGCCGATCAGCAGGATGTTGGACTTGGCCAGTTCGACCTCGTTGCCCTTGGCGCCGTGGCCGATGCGCTTGTAGTGATTATGCACCGCAACCGCTAGCACCTTCTTGGCATGGGTCTGGCCGATCACGTAGTCATCCAGCACCTTGCAGATTTCCTGCGGTGTCGGCACGCCGTCACGGGTCTTCACCAGCGCGGATTTATGCTCCTCGCGGATGATGTCCATGCAGAGTTCAACGCATTCATCGCAGATGAACACGGTCGGGCCGGCAATGAGCTTGCGCACTTCATGCTGGCTCTTGCCGCAGAAAGAACAATAGAGCGTGTTCTTGGAATCGCTGCCGCTGAGCTTGGTCATGCCTACTCCGTCTTCTGGCCGGCCCGGCTTTGCCGCTCCCGCCCTGCCCGCCGGACGAGCCGACGGGATTTCATCGAATCAACATAATAAGGAAGCCCATCGCCCGGCACAACGCCCGGGGCCGGGCGCTGAATTGGGCTGGTGCCATGCTGCAACTGATAGCTAGTGCGCCAGGGGCGGATTGCAAATTAGCAATCGGCTATAGGGGCCGGCAGATGGCCGTAACCGGCTGTGGCGGCCTACTTCTTGGCGTCGTCCGGCACGATGCGCTTGGCCACCACTTCATCGACGATACCGAAGGCCCTGGCCTGCTCGGCGGTCATGAAATTGTCCCGTTCCATTGCCGCTTCGATCGCTTCCAGCGGCTGGCCGGTATGCTGGGCATAGATATCATTCAGGCGGGCGCGCAATTGCAGGATTTCGCGGGCATGGATTTCGATATCCGCCGCCGCGCCCTGATAACCGCCGGAAGGCTGGTGTACCATGATGCGGCTGTTGGGCAGCGAATAGCGCATGCCCTTCTCGCCGGCCGCGAGCAGCAGCGACCCCATCGAGGCAGCCTGGCCGATGCACAGGGTGGCCACTTTCGGGCGGATATACTGCATGGTGTCGTAGATCGCCAGGCCGGAAGTGACCAGACCACCCGGGCTGTTGATATAGAAGGCGATTTCCTTGTTCGGATTCTCGGCTTCCAGGAACAGGAGCTGCGCCGTGATCAGCGCCGCCACCCCGTCATGCACCGGGCCGACCAGGAAAATGATGCGCTCCTTGAGCAGGCGGGAATAGATGTCGTAGGCGCGCTCGCCCCGATTGGTCTGTTCGATGACCATCGGAACCAGCGTGTTCATATAGGTGTCGAGCATCTTGTCCATGGTGGCCTGTCCGGAGCGAAGCGAAACGAAACGGTGATTCGAGCCGTAATAGTGGGGCAGCAGACGGCGCTGGGCAACTGCCGCCCCCCTTAAAGGCCGTACGACTTAGGCTTGGGCTTCTTCCGCCGCCTTGGTCAGTTCTTCCTTGCTCACCGGCTTGTCGGTGACATCGGCCATCTCGATGATGAAATCGATCACCTTGTCCTCGAAGATCGGGGCGCGCAGGCTGGCCGAGGCTTCCGGGTTCTTCTGGAAATATTCCATCACCTGGCGTTCCTGGCCCGGGAAGCGGCGCGCCTGCTCGATCATGGCACGGGTCACTTCTTCCGGCTTGACCTCGATATTGTTGCGACGGCCGACTTCCGACAGCAGCAGGCCGAGACGGATGCGGCGCACGGAAATCTTCTGGTATTCCGCCTTCAGCTCGTCCTCGGTCTTGCCTTCTTCGGCCAGTTCGGCCTTGAAGCGCGCCTCATCGGCGGTCACTTCCTTCCAGATCTGGTCGAATTCCAGTTCGACCATGCCCGGCGGCACTTCGAAATCATGGCTGTCGGCCAGCGCATCGAGCAGCTTGCGCTTCACCTGCAGGCGCGACAGGCCCTTGTATTCCTGGCCCAGGTCGCGCTTCACATTCTCGCGCAGCTCCTGCAGCGAGGCGAGGCCGAAACGCTTGGCGAATTCGTCATCCACCACAGCCTGCTGGCCGCCTTTGACTTCCTTGACCTTGCAGGCGAATTCCGCCGCCTTGCCGGCCAGATCGCTGTTGCCGTAATTCTCCGGGAAGGTCACGGTGACGGTCACATCGTCGCCGGCCTTGTAGCCGATCAACTGATCTTCGAAGCCCGGAATGAAGGTACCCGAACCGAGCACCAGGGCGTAATCCTCGGCGGTGCCGCCATCGAACTTGACGCCATCGACGCTGCCGGAGAAATCGATCACCAGCTGATCGCCGCTCTGCGAGGCGCGGTCGACGACTTCATAGGTCTTCTGGTTGTCGGCGATCTTGGTGACGAATTCGTCCACCTCGGCCTCGCCGATCTCGACGGTCAGGCGCTCCAGCTTGATCTGCTTGAAGTCGCCCGGCTCGATTTCCGGCAGCAGCTCGATGGTGAGCGAGCATTCCAGATCCTTGCCTTCCTCGAAGGTGGTGATTTCCACCTTGGGCTGCATCGCCGGCTTCAAGCCCTTGCCTTCGATCGTATCCTTGAGCGCGGTATTGACCTGCTCTTCCATCGCCTCGCCGAGCAGGGCGCGGCCATACTGCTTCTTGACCAGGGCGGCCGGCGCCTTGCCCGGGCGGAAACCCGGCATGTTGACGCGCTGGCGCAGCGCCTCCAGCTTCTCGCTGACCACGGCATCGAGGGCGGCGGCGTTGATCACCACCTTGTATTCGCGCTTCAGGCCGGTCGCGCTGACTTCAGTAATCTGCATGATTTCAACACCTGTGGTTCAGAATTCCGTGTTTTCCGGATGTTTCGGCACAAGCCGCCCCATGATCCGGCCGGCTGCTGCCGCCTCGGGCTGGGGCTGGTGCGGGCGGAGGGATTTGAACCCACACGCCTTGCGGCACGGGAACCTAAATCCCGCGTGTCTACCAATTCCACCACGCCCGCTGCCAACATACCGGGATCGCGCCAGCAAGGCCGGCACGAGGGCGCAGTCTATAGCATGGGCAAGCCCCCCGGGATAGGGCTTTCGGCGCTTTTCCGCGCCGCTCTGCCACCCAACTCAACCAACTGATTTCATTGAACTACCAAGCCCACAGGCTATTTCTTCGTGGCGCCAAAATACTGGCCCAGCACGAAAGTGGCGAGCGGCAGCGCAATGATCTTGAGAATTTCAAACATGGTGGCCGCCGTTTCCTTCACCAGCGGCGCCTGGGTCCAGGCCCCAACGGCCATGAAGCCGAGCACCAGGAACGTAGCCCAGAAAGTGCGGGAGATAATGTATTTAAGCGCCCAGGAACGATCGGTCGCTTCAATTTCCTTCAACCGATGCTCGGCCGAGTCTTGCGCATCGGATATTCTCTGCTCGCCTTTGTCGATCCGTTGCAGATACTCCGCAATATCTTCCATCTGCCGTCACCCCCTGCCTCAGACAGACCAGCGGCACAAATCTTCATTAAAGGCTTTTTGACATTTTCTCCGTCAACTGCACCAGTTTTTCGCCATTTTCGACAACTTTCTTCAAAGCCGTGAAAACCTGGGCCTTGTGCTCTGCGGGTACCTGATCCGCCAGTTGGCTCAAATCCCGGGCAAGCGCAAACAGGCTGCGCGAAACCTCGGCCTGCGTTTCGATGGTTTCACGCACCATGCTCACCGGGCTCGAACTGGTGCCGAACACATTAGCGATTGAGGTATTGTTGGAGAGAAAAGACATCATGGCAGTCCGCTGTGATTGGGTTTCAGCAGAAATACTGTCTGAACAATATAGTGATGATGCGGCGCGGCACCAACAGCAATAGATAAGCCCGCCAAAATCAGGTTCAAGCGCCTGATTTGGTGGGCTTTTTCGCTTTGGTCTGGTCACAATGCAGCATCGCTTCGCGCTCGGCGAACCATTCTGCGGCATAGCCGCAATCGCTGAAATCGTCGTAGAACGGCCCGCCGGACGTATAATGCAGGTTGCCCGGTTCGGCTTCCGGCGCATCGTAATCCACCAGATGATTCCAGCGCTGCGGGATTTCGCCGATACGGCCATCATCGCCGAGCCATTTGAACTGGTGCAGTTCCAGGCCGCTGGCGCTGTTCACGTAATCCGGCGTCAGCGCGCGGCATTCGGCACAGTTGAACAGCATCACGCTGGACCAGTTCTTCTTCTCGTATCTGGTCTGCACCCGTTCGAGGAATTTCACTTCCTCCTTCGGCACATGATCATGCTTCACCACCTGCACGGCATAGGCCGGGTCGCGCAGCGCCCACAGCTTGGCGATATCGTCGCGGAACAGCATGTCGTCGTCGGTAAACAAGGCCCAGCCCTGATAGTCGCAGAGATACGGCACCAGGAAACGCGAGAAGGAAAAATCCGTCGATTGCAGTTCGTGGCGCGGCCGCGTGTAGAGGCCGCCCAGTTGCGACAGCACCAGATAGCTGACCGAAACCGGCGCCGAAGCGCGGCTGATGATGCTGTGCGCCGCCACCGAGGAAGCGACCGGCGCCGAACGGCTATAGCCAAGGAAAACCCGGATCATGTCGCCATCCTGCCGTGGAAGTGCGACAAAATGGTTAAAAATAGCGCTTTGCAAAACGCCGTTTCGGGTGGAGAATTGCCGCATAGCGGTATTTTAATACCGCAACCCTCGATTTCCCCCGGCCCTGCCATGACCCTGTTGCCCAAACTCGTCACCATCCTGCGCGATGGCTACACCCTGGCGCATTTCCGCAAGGATGCGCTGAGCGGCCTGACCGTTGCCATCGTGGCGCTGCCGCTTGCCATGGCCATCGCCATTGCCAGCGGCACCACGCCCGACAAGGGTCTGATCACCGCCATCATTGCCGGTTTCCTGATTTCCGCCCTCGGCGGCAGCCGGCACCAGATCGGCGGCCCCACCGCCGCCTTTGTCATCGTGGTCTATGGCGTGATCCAGCAGCATGGCTATGACGGCCTGCTGCTCGCCACCCTGATGGCCGGGCTGCTGCTGGTGGTGGCCGGGCTGCTACGGCTCGGCCGGCTGATCCGGCTGATCCCGCATCCGGTGATCACCGGCTTCACCGCCGGCATTGCGCTCACCATCCTCTCCACCCAGGTGAAGGATTTCTTCGGCCTCGATCTTGCCAGCGTGCCGGCGGATTTCATCGCCAAGCTGGCCGCCTATGCCGGCGCCGCCGCCAGCGCCCAGCCGCTTACCATCGCCATCGCCCTGCTCTCGCTCGGCATCATCATCGGCCTGCGGCTCTGGCGTCCGGCCTGGCCGGGTTTTCTGATCGCCATCGCCGTCGCCACCCTGCTGGTGCAGATGCTGCATCTGCCGGTGGAAACCATCGCAGCCCGCTTCGGCGCCATCCCTGGTCACCTGCCGATGCCCAGCCTGCCGCAGGTGACGCCGGCCCGGCTATGGGAATTGCTGCCCGCCGCCGGCACCATCGCGCTGCTGGCCGGCATCGAAAGCCTGCTCTCCTGTGTCATCGCCGATGCCATGACCGGCCGGCAGCACCGTTCGGATATCGAATTGATCGGCCAGGGCGTGGCGAATGTGGCGTCGGCCTTGTTCGGCGGCCTCCCGGCCACCGGCGCGCTGGCGCGCACCGCCACCAATATCCGCGCCGGCGCATATGGCCCGGTTTCCGGCATGCTGCATGCCGCCTTCCTGCTGCTGTTCATGCTGGCGCTGGCGCCGCTGGCCGGGCTGTTTCCGCTTGCCGCCCTGGCCGCCCTGCTGGTGGTGGTGGCCTGGAATATGAGCGAGATACACCAGATCAAACGTATCGCGCGCGGCCCGTGGCCGGATTTCGCCGTGCTGCTGCTCACCCTGGCGCTGACCGTGCTGCTCGACCTGACCATCGCCATCGCCGTCGGCACCGCCGCCAGCTATGCGCTGCGGTATTTGCGCAAAGCCTGAAAATTTCCAGCCGACAAATTGTGCCACCGGGCCTTTGCAGCTATCCTGCCAATCAGCGGCACACGCATAGATTGACGCAGAAGCGCTGCTGAACTACCCAGAACTGGATATAATCGATGCTGCAGTTTTTCCGCCGGGAAGCGGCCTGGCTGCTCGGCGGCGCCATGGCAGCCTTCCTGCTGGCCAGCCTCGCGCTTTCTGACCGGGCCGGCATACGCCCCGACCTCACGGTCCCTTACGCCTATTCGGGTGATGCATCCTTTTACCTCTGGCTAGTGCAGCGGCTGATCGAAGGCCAGTTGTTGGATAATCCGCGCAGCGGCTATCCCTTCGGCTCCAGCCTGCATGATTTCCCAATTGCCGATATCGGCAATTTCACCGTGCTGAAACTGCTCAGCCTGGCCTCGGCGCATGCCGAGGCGGTGTTCAATCTTTTTGTGCTGTTCAGTTTTCCTGCCGGCACCCTTGCTGCCTATATCGCCCTGCGTCGTTTCGGGTTGTGGCGCAGCCTGGCGCTGACCGGCGGCCTCGCCTTCGCTTTCCTGCCCTTCCATTTTCTTCGTCTGACACACCTGCTTTATCTCTGGTATTTCGTGGCGCCGCTGTTTTTTCTCGTCGCCTATCGCTGCTATCGCAATGCCGCACCGGTGCGGCTGGACTTGTCCGCATGGCTGCTGGCGACATTGGTTCTGTGCGCCTCCTTCGGGGCCTATTATGCGCTGTTCGGCTCCATTCTGATCGGCACTGCCTGCATCGCCGCCGCATTGCGCGACCGCGACTGGCGACCGATACGGCGCCTTGCCCTGGCTGCCCTGGTGATCGCCGGCACGGTTGCGGCCAATGTCGCCCCCAGCCTGCTCCACGGCCTCAGCCATGGCACAAACCAGGAAGCCGTGATCCGGGCTTCCGGTGAAGCCGAAATCTACGGCCTGAAATTGGCGCAGATGCTGCTGCCGGTACCCGGCCATCGCAGCCCGGCCCTCGCTGCCATCACCGAACAATACGAACAGCGCCGACCACTGGTGAACGAAAACCGCTCCGCCAGCCTCGGCCTGCTCGGCGCCCTCGGCTTCCTGTTGCTGGGCGGCGCCCTGCTGCTGCGCCTGCTCGGACGCTCGCTCGACCAGCGGCTGGAATTCCTCGGGCTGATGCTCTACACCGCCTTCCTGTTCGGCACGGTCGGTGGCCTGGGGGCGATTTTCTCCGAATTCGTCTCGCCATTGATCCGTGGCTGGAACCGCATCAGTGTTTTCATCGGTTTCGGTGCTATTGCCGGCGCCCTGATCCTGCTGCAAAAACTGCTGGATCGGCATCTGCCCCTGAACAGCCGCAGGCTTCTATTGGCGCCGCTTGCCCTGGGCCTGACCGCACTGGCGCTATGGGATCAAACCCCGCGCTGTCCCCCCTGCGGCATGGGGCGTGAGGAATTCCCGTTGAACCGGGATTTCGTGCGGCAGATCGAACAGGCCATGCCACCGGGCGCGGCCATATATCAGCTGCCCTATATGCCGTTTCCGGAGGGCGCGCCGCTGGAGACGCTGAACAGCTACGACCTCGCCCTCGGCTTTGTACATTCCAGGACATTGCGCTGGAGCTTCGGCGGCATGAAGGGACGTGAAGGTAGCCGCTTCTTTCAAATCCTGGCGCAGCAACCGATCGAACGACAGATTGCCATCATCCGTGATATCGGCTTTACCGGCCTGTATCTGGATCGGCGTGCCTACCGCGACAGGGGCGCCGCCATGATCAACAGCCTTGCCGCCCAGCTCGGCGCTCCGCCTCTGCAACGCGCAGATGGCAATGTGGTTTTTTTCCGCCTACCGGACAGGCCGCAACATCAGAGCGATGATGATTCGTTGGCACGGGCCCGCCATTGGGCCGATATCATCATTGGACAGAACGCGGCCAAAGCCGGCAGCGACATGGATTTCTCGTCACCCACTCTGCCGGCCTTTGTTAGGAGCATCGGCGGTTTCTCGGCCCAGGAATCCTGGGGGCGCTGGACCGATGCCGATCTGGCCCGCTGCGCCACGATACAATTCACCACAACATTGCCACAAAACTTCGTGCTGGCGCTGACCATTCAAAGCTTTGCCACTAATTCAAAAAAACTGGAAATCTGGATCGGGTCGATGAGATTGGTGACCGATGCACCGGTGCAGCTTGCCGAATTGCGGCTGCCGATAGCGCTCGGCCAGCAGCAGGCTGACACAATCCGCTTCTGCCCCCACGCCCCGGTCTCGCCCCAGCAATTGAGTCTGGGGAGCGACCGGCGACGCCTCGGCATCGGATTGAGCAGCCTGCGGATCGAATAAGAACCGCCTTATTGCCGCAGTCGCCGCAATACCGGGCGTAGGGCTTCGGGCAGATCGTCGGCGATCAGGCCGGGGCCGCTTTCCGCCGCCGCCGCGCCATGCAGCCACACGGCGGCTGCTGCCGCCAGGAAAGGCGGCATGGCCTGGGCCAGCAGGCCGGCGCAGAAGCCGGCCAGCACATCGCCGGCACCGGCCGTGGCCAGATCCGGCGGTGCATTGTCGTTGATCACGGCGCGGCCATCCGGCGCCGCCACCACGGTATCGGCGCCCTTGAGAATTACCACCGCATTGCTGCGCGCCGCCGCCAGACGGGCGCGGTGCAGCTTGTCGCCCTGTTCCTTGAGATCGGGAAACAGCCGGGAGAATTCACCTTCATGCGGCGTCAGGATAGCGTTGCTGCCGTGCAAGGCCTCGAACAATTCCTGCGGCCGGAAGGCAAAGCTGGTCAGCGCATCGGCATCCAGCACCACGCCACGCCGTCCGCTCCCCGGTGGCAGCGCCAATGCCGCCAGCACCGCCAGGCGCGTATCGGCACCAACGCCATTGCCGGGGCCGAGCAACAAGGCATTGCGGCGCGGGTCTTCCAGCGCGGCATGCCAGCCCTCGCGGCCATCGGCTTCCAGCCGCATCAGCGCATCGGGCAGCATGGCCTGGTTCATCTGCGCATGCGGCACCGCCAGGGTGCAGAGTCCGGCGCCGATGCGCAACGCGGCACGGCCGGCCAGCCTTGCCGCGCCAAGCTGTGCGCCGGCCCGCACCAGCACATGGCCGCGCGCATATTTATGCCCGTCCAGGCGCGACACCGGCAACGCGGCACGCCAGACCTCGGGATCGTTGCGCCATTGCCGGGGCGCGATACGCTCCAGCACCGCAGCCGGAATGCCGATATCGGCCAGGGCCACGGCGCCGCAGAGCAGCCGGCCAGGCAGCAGCAGATGCCCGGGCTTGAGGCGGAAAAACGTGACGGTGCGGTCGGCGCGGATTGCCGCACCCACTTCACCGGGCGGCCAGCCACGCGGCACCTGGCCGCTATCGCCGGAGACGCCACTGGGCAGGTCCACCGCCAGGATCGGCTTGCCGCTGGTATTGGCGGCCTGGATCAGCGCGGCCGCCACGCCGCTCACCGGCCGCGCCAGCCCGGCGCCGAACAGCGCATCCACGATCACATCGGCGGCGGCAAAGTCGGCGGCTTCCGGCGCCAGCATTGGGCCATCCCAGCGCGCCGCCATCGCTGCCGCATCGCCACGCAATGCCGCCGGCTCACCAAGCAGCACCAGCCGCACCGGCCAGCCGGCCATAGCGAGATGGCGCGCCGCGACGAAACCATCGCCGCCATTATTGCCCGGGCCGCACAAAACCAGCACGCGGCCATGCGGATAATTCAGCCGCACCGCATCGGCCACCGCCGCGCCGGCCCGCTCCATCAGATCGAGGCCAGGCACACCGCCGGCCATGGCAAGCCGGTCGGCTTCGGCCATTTCCGCTACGGTGAGCAATGCGGTCACGGCCCGGCCCGCCGCCGCTACAGCACCGGGCGGCGCTGATGCCAGTCGGTGACGGCCTGATAGGCCGCACCGGCTTGCAGCACCAGATCGTCGCGATGCATCGGCCCGACAATCTGCAACCCGACCGGCAGGCCGGCATTGGTGAAGCCGCAAGGCACGCTCAGCGCCGGCTGCTGCGTCAGGTTGAACGGATAGGTGAAGGGGGTCCAGGCGGTCCAGTAGACATCGCCCATCGCCTTGGGCGCCAGGCGGCCAGCCTCAAAAGCCGGCACTGCCAGGCTGGGCGTGACCAGGAAGGCATAGGTTTCGTGGAATTGCCGCATCGCGACGCCAAGCTTGCCACGCGCATTCACTGCATCGAGATACTGGTTCATGCCGATGGCATGGCCGCGCGCATGGCTCTCCTGCAAGCCGGGATCGAGTTTGGCAAAATCCGCTGCCGACAGCGCGCGGGTGGCATTATAGGCGCCGAGCCACCAATGCACATGGAAGATATCGGTGGGATCGCCGATCGGCGGATCGACTTCCTCGATGATGGCGCCCAAGCCTTCCAGCACCTGCACGGCTTCATGCACCCGGGCCGCCACTTCCGGATCGACCCTGGCAAAACCCAGCGTGCGGCTATAGGCGATCTTCACGCCCTTGAGGCTGCCTGACAGCCCGGCGGCATAATCGGTATCTTCCCAGGGCAGCGCAAACCAGTCACGCGCATCCGGCCGCGCCATTTCACGCAGCATCAGTGCCGCATCGCGCACATCGCGCGTCATCGGACCGAGATGCGCCACGGTGCCGAACGGGCTGAGCGGCCAGGCCGGCACGCGGCCGAAGCTGGGCTTCAGCCCGGTGATGCCGGCGAAGGCGGCGGGAATGCGGATCGAGCCGCCGCCATCGGTGCCGACCGCCAGCGGGCCAAGCCCGGCGGCAACCTGGGCCGAGGCACCGCCCGACGAGCCGCCCGGCGTGGTGGCAAGATTCCAAGGATTGCGCGTGATCCCGGTGAGTGGAGAATCAGTCACGCCCTTCCAGCCGAATTCCGGTGAGGTGGTCTTGCCGAGCAGCACGCAGCCGGCGGCGCGCAGCCGCGCCGTCACCGGCGCATCCTCCAGCCAGGGCTGATCGGGATCGACCGTGCGTGAACCGCGCAGGGTCGGCCAGCCACGGGTCAGGATGATATCCTTGATCGAGGCCGGCACACCATCGAGGGGCGAAAGCGGCTGGCCGGCGCGGTAGCGCGCCTCGGCAGCGCGGGCATCGGCCAGGGCCGCCGCTTCATCCACCAGATTATAGGCGTTCACCTGCGGATTGACCCGGGCGATACGCGCCAGCAGGGCCTGCGTCACTTCCACCGGCGACAGGCGGCCAGCACGGAAGCCGGCGGCCATCTCGGCGGCAGTCATAAAGCAGAGATCGTCACTCATCTTGGCCTCGCGATCATGGGCAGGCCGGGCTGCGGCCTGAGGGTGATTTTCGCCACCGGCTGCACGATGGTACCCGGGGCCAGTTCAAAACGGAATTGCCGCGCCAGCGTCGCCAGGATCAGCACCGCTTCCGCCATCGCAAAGGCCATGCCGATGCAGATACGCGGCCCGGCGCCGAAGGGCAGATAGACAAAACGCGGCCGCGACGCCGCCTGGTCGGGCGCAAAATTCTCTGGATTGAAACGATCCGGCGCGGCCCAGTAGCGGCGATGGCGATGCATCAGCCAGGGCGAGATGATCACCGCCGTGCCCTTCGGGATAGCGATACCCATGGCATGATCATCCCGGGCGGCGATGCGCGAGGTGCTATGCGCCGGCGGATAAAGCCGCATCGCCTCCTCCACCACCATGCGGCAATAGACCAGCTTGTCGAGATCGCCCCAATGCGGATCGCGCCCAGCGCCGCCCTGGCCCAGCACGGCATCCAGCTCGGCCCAGAGTTTCGCCTGCACCGCCTGATCCTGGCTCAGCAGATACCAGGTCCAGGCCAGAGCGGTGGCGGTGGTTTCATGGCCGGCCAGAAAGAAGGTGGCCATATGGTCGCGCACTTCGCGATCAGTCATGGCATTCTGGCCCGGCAATGCTTCCTCATCGCGCGCCGCCAGCAGCAGGCCGAGCAAATCCTCGCCAGCGGGCGCACCGGCAGCAATCTGAGCGCGGCGGCGCTCGATCAGGCCGTTGATGATGGTATCCATCGCCTGCAACGCAGCGCGGCCACGGGCAGCACCCGGGCGCGGAAACCAGCCCGGCAGGCCGAGCAGATCGGCGATGCCGGGTTTCACCGTGGCCTGATAGGCATCCATCGCCGTGCCGACCTGCGACACATCACCGGCCGGATCGGCGCCGAACATGCTGCGCGCGATGATATCCAGCGTCACATGCATCATCGCTTCGGCCATGTCGATGCGCTGACCATCCACCAGACGGCCGGCCAGATCGGCGGCACAGCCGGTCATCAGTGGGCCGAAGGACTGGATGCGGCGCGGTGCAAAAATCGGCGCCATCAGGCGGCGCTGGCGTTTCCAGTCCAGTCCCTCGCTGGTCAGCAGGCCATTGCCGAGGCCAGGCTCCAGCAGGCGCTGGCCGAGCGGATCGCGCGGGTAATTCGCCGCATTGTCCAGCATGACATGGCGGATCAGGTCGGGGTGATTTGCCAGCAGCACCCGACGCATGAACATCTTGTACTGGATATAATCGCGCTCATAGGCCTCCACGCCCCAGGCCGCAATCACATTGTCACGGATGGTGCGGATGGTGCTGACGATATTGCGCCGATGCGCCGGTGGCTCGGGCCTTACCGGCACAAAGCCGGTGTTGCCCGCATTGGAGAGCGCCATCGCCGCCTCAGCCAAACCCATTGCCGCCTCAGCCAAACAAGGTGGTGGTCAGGCCGCCATCCACCACCAGCAGATGGCCATTGACATAGCCACCGGCCGGTGCGGCCAGGAACAAGGCAGCGCCAGCCAGTTCAGCCGGCTGGCCCCAGCGGCCAAGCGGCGTGCGGCCATTGACGAAGGCGACGAATTCCGGCCGCGCCATCAATTCGGCATTCAGTTCGGTTTCAAAATAGCCCGGCGCGATGGCATTCACCGTCACTCCCTTGGGGCCGAGTTCGGCGGCCAGCGCCTTGGTCAGACCGAGGATGCCGTGTTTGGAGGCAGTATAGGCCGGGATGGTGGCGCGGCCGAGCACCGAGAGAATCGAGCCGATATTGATGATGCGGCCAAAACCCTGTTCAGCCATCTTCAGCCCGGCTGCCTGCGACAGCACAAAAGCGGCGGTGAGATTGGTGTTCAGCACCTGCTGCCATTCCGCCAGCGTGTAATCGGCCAGCGGTTTGCGGATATTCATGCCGGCATTGTTGACCAGGATATCGAGCCGGCCATGGTCGGCCAGAATCTGTGCGATAGCGGCACTGGCGGCGGCACCATCGGCGACATCGAATGCTGCGATGCTGGCGTTGATGCCTTCGCCGCGCAGGCCTTCGGCACAGGCTTCCAGCGTGGCGGCATGGCGCCCGTTCAACACCACATGAGCGCCGGCCTGGCCGAACAGCCGCGCCATTTCCAGGCCGAAACCACGCGATGCGCCGGTGATCAGGGCCACGCGCCCGTCAATGCGGAATGCCTGCACTTTAGCTCTCCCCTTATCATTCGTTGACGCACAGTTTAGCCGATGGCGCGCTTTACACCAGCGCCAGGGGGGGCCTAGAATCCGGCCCCAGACAAAGCAGAGAGAGGAAAAGCCCGTGTTGCGCAGTTATCAGGTCGCTGAATTCGCCAAGCCGCTGGTTGCCAATGAAAGCCCGCTGCCCGAGCCCACCGGGGCCCAGGTGCTGGTGAAGATGGACCGTTGCGGCGTCTGTCATAGCGATCTGCATATCTGGGACGGCTATTGGGATCTCGGCGGTGGCAAGAAGATCATCGCCGCCAATAATGGCAGCCTGCTGCCGCTGACCATGGGGCATGAAATCGTCGGCACCGTGGTGGCCAAGGGGCCGGAAGCCAGCGGTGTCGAAGTTGGCCAGCGCCGGCTGATATTCCCCTGGATCGGCTGCGGCACCTGCGCGGTCTGCCAGAGCGGTGCCGAACATCTCTGCGCCGGCAAGGCGCAGGCTTTGGGCGTGTTCCTGAATGGCGGCTTTGCCAGTCATGTGGTGGTGCCAGCGGATCGGTATCTGGTGGATTTCGGCAGTCTGGATGCCAACCTGGCCTGCACCTATGCCTGTTCCGGCCTGACCGCCTATTCCGCGCTGAAGAAGATCGGCAAGCTGCCCGATGGGCAGAGCCTGCTGATCGTCGGTGCCGGCGGTGTCGGCCTCAACGGCATTGCGATGGCCAAGGCGGTGACCGGCCAGGCGCCGATCGTGGTCGATCTCGATCCGGCCAAGCGCGAAGCGGCACTCAAGCTGGGCGCCAAGGATGCCATCGATCCGCGCGCCGAAGGCGCCGGCAAGGCGCTGGTGAAGGCCACCGGTGGTGTCGCCGGTGCAGTGGATTTCGCCGGCTCACCGCAGAGCTTCGATTTTGCCTACGGCGCGCTGCGCAAGGGCGGCCACCTGGTCAGCGTCGGCCTGCTCGGCGGCCAGACCACGATCTCGCTGCCGCTGCTGGTGATGAAGGGCGTCAGCATCTCCGGCTCCTATGTCGGCAGCCTGGTGGAATTGAAGGAGCTGATCGCGCTGGCGCAGCAGCAGCATCTGCCGCCGCTGCCCATCGAGGTGCGGCCGCTGGATGCGGTGAATGGCGCGCTGGAACAGCTCAAGGCCGGCGGCGTGGTCGGCCGCATCGTGCTGTCGAATTAAAAAGCCGTGCTGAGCAACTAAAGAAACAGCACCAATACCCCGGTATAGCCGTAAAGGCGGGCGGCGGCGATTTCGCCGCCGCAATACATGCCGAGCAGCGGCAGGCCCGGAAAGGCCGCCGCGATGCGGCTGAGTTCACCCGGCGCCTGCACGAACTGATCCTGGCTGCGTGCCATGCAGGAAAAATAGATCGCGCCGCGCGGCGCCGTCTCGCCGCAGCGCCGCTTGAGATCGGCCAGCATGCGGTCCATGTCGCGGCCGGCGCTTTCGGCATCGCGGCGGCAGAAGAACAGGCTGTCGCCCTCTTCCACCAATGCGCCAATCGCCAGCGCACCGGCCTGCGGATCGATACCCATGATATTGCGCACCAGATAATCCGGCCGGTCCGAACCGCCCACCGGCAAGCCCACCATCATGCCACTGCCAAGCCGCCGCAAATCCTGCATGTCGCGCAGGCCGAATGCTGCCTGCAAGGCGGCATAGGCCGGTTCATGATCCAGTTCCAGGATCATGTTGCCATCGGCGGCGGTGATGGTGTGCAGCGGGCCGACCTGGCTGCAGCCCTGGCTCAGGCCGGCGATGATCGGCTGGGCATCGCTGAACACCACGCCGGACAGGCCATCCTCCACCAATCCGCCAGCCCATTGCGGCCGCGCCTCGCGCGAAGCCGTCAGACCGCCAACCAGATAGGCGCCGGATGCCTCGCCGATATCCTGCAGGATTTCCGGCAGGGCCGGCACATGCGGATCGGCATGCACGATACCAAGCCAGCCTTGCGGAATCCGGTTGAGCTGAGCAAAAGGCTGTGCGCTGCCTTCCGGCACGGCACCGATCAGGCAGGCAATGGCGGGTTCGTCGAAATACTCGCGCTCGCCGGCCGCGATACTATGGCTCACCGCACCAAACAGATTGCTGATGCCGGTGGCCTCGGCGATACGGCGCATGGCCTGCGGCAGATGCTTGGCCAGTCGCTCGGTGACATAGACAAAGCCGATATTGGCATTCTGGCCCACCGGCATGGCCTGCAACAGGCAGCCATCCACCGCCATGCGCCAATCCGCCGCCATCGCCGCGCCGAGGCGGAATTTGGAACCGAGGGCTTGCTGGGTCATGGCGCCTCTCCTGTGTCGCTGCCAGGCAGCGTGTCGGGCCAACATACACGATCCCGCCAGCTTGCGCAGTCTTGACGCGGCAGGGCGATTGCGGTCCGATGGCGCGGCAACAACCTGCGGGAAAAAGCCATGCGCCGCCTGCTGCTCCTCATGCTGATCGTTTTGCTGATGCCGCTGCCCGTATTCGGCGCCGACCCGGCTGCGGCGCCGACAGGGCGCTGGCGCACCATCGATGACGAAACCAAGGCCGAACGTTCGGTGGTGGAGATCACCGAGGTGAAGGGCGAATTGCAGGGCCGCATTCTCAGCATCTTCTATCGCCCGGATGAAAAGCCCGACCCGCTCTGCGAGGCCTGCGAGGGCGAACGCAAGAACCAGCCGGTGATCGGCATGACCTTCCTGTGGGGCCTCAAGCCCGATGGCAGCAATGAATGGGCCGGCGGCGCCATTCTCGATCCCAAGAACGGCAAAATCTACAATGCCAAGGCCAGCCTGACCGAAGCCGGCAGCCAAATGCGGGTGCGCGGCTATATCGGCACGCCTTTGCTCGGCCGCACACAAATCTGGCTACGCGAAAAGAACTGAACGCCCTAACGCACCAGCTTGCGCCGCGCTGCCAGGATGCGCCAGAGCGTGCCCAGGAACTGGTCGATCTGGATCGGCTTGGTCAGATAGGCGTCGAACCCGGCAACAACACCACGCTCTTTTGACCGGCTATCGGCATCGGCGGTCAATGCCAGCACCGGCGTATCGCGCAATTCCGCATCGGAGCGCAGGCGCCGCAGCACCTCGAAACCATCAATATCCGGCAGGTGAATATCCAGCAGCACCAAGTCTGGCCGCTCGTTGCGTGCCACGTCCAGACCGCCAATGCCATTCTGCGCCGTCAGCAGAATGGCATTGGGCACACTGGCCAGAACGCGGCTGATCAGCATGATATTGGCAGCGTTGTCCTCAATATACAGAATCTTTGCCTTGGTGACATCGGCATAAAGCTGTGGCTCGGGCGCCGGCGGCGGCGGTGCCGCCTGCGACGCGGCGGCGCGCGGGAAACGCACCCAGAAGCGGCTGCCCTTGTCGGGCTGGCTGGTGAAACCGATTTCGCCTTCCATCAATTCGGTCAACCGTCGCGCTGTCACCAGACCGATGCCGGTGCCTTCGATATTGCTGCCTTCACGACCCAGGCGATTGAAAGCCTCGAACACCTGGCCCTGCCGCTCCAGCGGGATGCCGTAACCGTTATCCTCGACATAGAATTCCAGCCGCCCATCCGGCGCCACAACGCAACCCAACTCGATCCGGCCGGCCTGCCGATTGTATTTCGCCGCATTCGACAGGAAATTCACCAGAATCTGGTTGAACCGGGTCAGGTCGACCGCGACATTCAGTGCTTCGCCGAGTGGTTTCACCGTCACTGTCTGATGACGTTTCGCCGCCAGCGGCCGGGCGAAATCCTCCAGATTATCGATCAATTCATCGACTGGAAAAATCTCGATCGAGAACGTGATGCGACCAGCCTCAATCTTGGCTAGATCAAGCACCTGTTCGATCAGCGACAGCAACTGCCGACCACTGGCTTCGATATAGCCGATATATTCGCGCTGTGTATCGCTGAGCTTGTCACGCGCCCCCATGCCGAGAAGTTGGGCAAAACCCAGCACGGCATTCAGTGGCGTGCGCAATTCATGGCTCATGCTAGCCAGGAAACCGGATTTGGCCTGGTTCGCAGCCTCAGCCTGCTCACGCGCCTGACGCAGCATTTCCTCCGCCTCGCGCTGCTCGGTGATGTCGAGCACCACACAATCCCAGATCAGCGAGCCATCATCCGCCAGGCTGGGATGCACGTAATTGCGCACCCATTTATCCTTGCCATCAGGCAACTTCAGCCGATTATCAAGCATCAGTGATCGTAAATCGCGCCGGCTGCGCTCCACTGCCGCGAGATAGCTGCCCAATTCGGCATCGTCGACCAGACGCGCCACCAACATCGGATCGCGGCGGATTTCCGCCGGGTCGAGCCCCAACAGGCTGCGCGAACTGGCACTGACGAAGGGAAACACCACCCTGCCATCGGCGCGCTGCACCCGGCGGTAGATTGCACCCGGAAAATGCTCCGACAGGCCGGCAAGATGCTGCTCCAGTTCACGCCGGCGTGCCAGCAGCAATATCGCGCCACCCAGCACAATAGTACCGATGATGATCTGCAAGGCGAAACTCAGGGCGCTTTCCGACAACAGCTTGAGTGCCAGCGGTCGATCCAGCAGCATCAGGAACAGATAGCTGCTGGTGGCGCCAATGCCGGTCAGCGGGGCAAGCAAGGCGAGATGACGGAAACGTGGCCGGGCGACACCATCGCCATCCCGCAGCCAGGACCAAAGCAACGTTCCGAGCAATGCCACAACATAAACCGAGCCGACACCGCCCAACATACCGATGCCGCCCAGCCAGATACGGTAGGCAGCGGCCATGCTGGCCGCGATGAATGTCGCCAGCGGCCCCCCCAGCAGGGCGCCCAGGCCGACCGCGACATGGCGCGCATCCCAATGCACGCCGCCGGTATGGGCCGCCGGCATGATCATGCAAATCAGCGCAGCCAGGCCAAAAGCCAGGCCGACCAGCGCCGCATGCAGCCGACGCCGACGCCAGGCCAGCCCGCTCGCGGATAGCCAGTCGTGGAATATCGCCAAGGCCATGAACAGCAGAAGGTTGCCGGCGAAGCTGCCTATGCCATCAAGAGGGTTCCAGTTCATTCTGCCACTATACCGACGGACAATGGCCGCTTGCAAACCGCATCTGGCAACGCGTAGGGTCTGCACATGACGGCTAATAGAGCGGATATTGGGCAGGAAACTGCGGAAACCTCCCGCTGGCTGCGCTGGCTGCGTAATGCCGCCCCCACCCTGGTGATCAGCGCCGCCCTGGCCGCCACTTTCTACAGCCATGCCCTGTTGCGCGACCGCGCTGCCGATCATATGCTGGCGCAAATTCGCCTCGACAGCAGTGGCCTGGCCGATGAAATGCAGGGCCGCATCGATCGCGCAGCGCAGTTTCTGGCTGCTGCCGCCGCCTTCCACGAGGCCTCGCAGGAAGTCACTGCCGAGGAATTCGCCGGCTTCACCGGCCTGGTGCATGGCAGCACCAACCTGCCCGGCATAGACTATATCGCCTTCGTCGATGCGGCAGCACAGCAGGCCGGCAGCCATGTGCCGCGCCATGGCGCCGTCTTCAATCCACGCCGCCTGGCCGATGCCGCGCCGCCCGACCAGCAGCCGGCCTGGCGCGCCGCGATTGACGAAGCCGCCCGGCAACGGCAATTGCAGCTTTCACCGGTGTTGCGCCTGAGCATTGCCGGCAACGGGCCAGGTAGCGACCAACCGGGCGATATCGGCCTGTTCGTGGCCATGCCGGTGCCGCAGCCGGGCGGCAGTGAACTTGCCGGCTATCTGGTGTTGCAACTCGATCTGGGCGCCTTGCTGGCCGAGCCGCATGCGCCGCGCCGCGAACGGGTTGGCCTGCGCCTGACCAGCAACGACCAGCAGGTGGCGCTGGAGCGCAATACCAGCCTGCCCGCCCTGCCCGCCCTGCCCGGCTCACCGGATAGCAGCCAACTGCTGTTATTCGGCACGCCCTGGCAGCTGGAAACCTGGGGCCTGGCAGCGATGCCGCTGAGCGGCGAAACCCGGCTGGCGAACCTGATGCTGACCGGCGGCATCCTGGTCAGCCTGCTGCTGTTTTTTGCCACCCTGGCGCAGAAACGCGCCCGCATCGCCGCCGACCGCTCGCGGCAGCAGATGCTGGATGCGCTGGAAAGCATCAATGATGCCTTTGCCGTGTATGATCGCGACGACCGCCTGGTGGTATGGAACAGCAAATACGTCGGCAGCTATCCGAATGGCAGCCGGCTGATCCGCCCCGGCATCCGCTATGGCGACCTGCTGCGCGGTGCCGTGGCGCTCGGCGATTATCCGGACCTGAAGCCGGACGACATGCCCGGGCTGGAAAGATTTTCCGGCCAGCCGCGTGAATTGCGCCTCTGCGATGGCCGCTGGCTCAGTATCCGCGAGCATCGCACCTCGGAGGGGGGCGTGGCGGTGCTGCGCAGCGACATCACCGCCGGCAAACGCCATGAAGCCTTGCTGATCTCGCAACTCGGCATCCTGGAAAACATCATGCGCGGCGGCCGCCTGACCGGTCAGCTTGGCGAGGTGCTGGCCTGGCTGGAAGCCAATATTCCAGGCGCCCGCGCTTCGCTGCACCGGCTGGATACCGAGGGCCGGCGCTTTGCCAGCACATTATCGACCAGCTTGCCAGCGGCCTATTCCGATCAGGTGACCGGCATTGAAATTGGCGCCGGCCATGGCTCTTGCGGCACGGCAGCGGCAACGCGCCAGCCGGTCTATGCGGTGGATATCGCCAGTGATGCCAATTGGGTCGGCTTTGCCTATCTGGTCGAGCCATTTGGCCTGCATGCCTGCTGGTCGATGCCGATCATCGGCGAAACCGGCCATGTCTTCGGCACCATCGCGGTGTATTTCGAGCAGCCACGCGCACCCAGCGATACTGACCGCCATATCCTGGGCATTGCCGCCAATCTGGCGCGGCTGACATTGGAGCGCGATGCCTATCTCGGCCGCCTGACCAACCTGGCCAAGATGGAAGCGGTGGACCGGCTTTCCGGCGGCATCGCGCATGATTTCAACAATCTGCTGCAGGTGATCGAACAGGCCACCGGGCTGCTGCGCGACCAGTTGACCGACGAGCGCCAGCGCCTGCTGGCCGACCTGACGCTGGAAGCGGCGCGCAAGGGCGCGGCGCTGACCCAGCGCCTGCTGCAATTTGCGCGCGGCCAGCCGCTGCAACTGGGCGGCTTCGACCTGGTGCAGGCGATCCGGCATCTGGAGCCATTGCTGCGCCAGGCCTGCGGTCCCCATGTGGAACTGGAATTGCGCCTGGAAGACGGGTTGGCCGGCGTGAACAGCGACCGCACCCTGCTTGAAACCGCCTTGCTCAACCTAGCGATCAATGCCCGCGATGCCATGCCGGATGGCGGCCGGCTGATCCTGGCGCTGGATCGCCTGCTGATCGATGCCAAGGATACGGCGCTGGGCCTGGAACCCGGCCTTTATGCCCGGATCGCACTGACCGATACCGGCACCGGCATGGATAGCGAAACCCTGCGCAACGCGGTGACGCCGTATTTCACCACCAAGCCGGTCGGGCGCGGCAGCGGCCTGGGTCTGAGCATGGTTTACGGCTTTGCCCGTGAAACCGGCGGCGCGCTGCATCTGCGCAGCCAGCCCGCCGCCGGCACCACGGTGACGCTGTATCTGCCGCTGGCGAAAAGCTGAGGCGGGTTATTTGGCCCGGGCCAGGGCCTGCTGCACGGCCCGCAACAGCACGTCGCCGGCAAACGGCTTGGCCAGCACCGCATCGGCGCCGAAAGCCTCGGCGAATTGCAGGAAATCCTGGTTGCCGCGCCGACCGCCGCCGGACATGGCGATCACACGCAGCCCCGGCGCCTCGCCGCGCAAGGCGCGGATCAGTTCCAGCCCATCCATATCGGGCATCAGGATATCGGTGATCACCAGATCAAAAACCCCGCCGCCATGCATGGCATCCAGCGCGGCGCGGCCATTGATACAGACCGTGACGGTGTGACCGCCACTTTCCAAGGTAAAACGTAAAGTCGTGCCAACCAGCGGATCGTCTTCTACCAGAAGAATGCGTGCCACCAGCCTTCTCCCGTTTTGCGGATATTCAGCCGGCCAGACGCTATACCACTCCCGCCCCTGCCGCAATCAGTCGTAGGCGATTTCGAGCACCTCAAGGCTCTCGCGGCCGGTGGGGGTACGCATCTCCACCACATCGCCCACCCGGGCCTTGAGCAGGGCGCGCGCCACCGGGGAAATCCAGCTTATTTCGCCCAGTTCCAGCCGCGCCTCGTCGATCCCGACAATACGCACGCGGCGCTCCACATCCTGGCCATCGACATAGCTGACCGTGGCGCCGAAAAACACCTGGGCGCGATTCTTCTGCAAGGCAGGATCGACCGGCTCGGCGATTTCCAGCCGTTTCAGCAGGAAGCGGATGCGGCGGTCGATCTCGCGCAGCCGGCGCTTGCCATAGATGTAATCGCCATTCTCCGAACGATCGCCGTTGCCGGCCGCCCAGGAGACGATTTCCACCACTTTCGGCCGCTCGATCTGGCGCAATTCGCGTAATTCGGCGCGCAGCCGCTCCAGCCCGGCCGGGGTGATGTAATTCTTGCTGCCGGGCGGCAAGGCGGGACCGGATTCGGCCTCGTCATCAGCCTCGTCGGCGCCATTTGAATCCTGGGCGGATTCCCGGGTGAAAGCCTTGCTCATGGTCAGAGTCCAGATTCGCTGATCCTGGTCCGGGCATCAAAAAACCCGCCAGGCCAGATGGCCGGCGGGTTCTGAATTTAATGGGGCGAGAGACGGGACTTGAACCCGCGACCCCCAGAGCCACAATCTGGTGCTCTAACCACCTGAGCTACTCCCGCCACAACGGGCGTCTGTTTAAACTTTGCGCCGCCCCAGGTCAAGACTAGAGTATCCGTTGTTATCAAGGGGTAATTTTTTGATATGTTCGATCTGCCTTGA